>Ga0187892_10000235_pt1 | contig 146046 bp, 136 predicted proteins | sample MA1701073metaG_FD_139345 | JGI IMG/M metagenome (GOLD analysis project Ga0187892, IMG submission 139345) | Bio-ooze microbial communities from a basaltic lava cave in the Kipuka Kanohina Cave System on the Island of Hawaii, USA - MA170107-3 metaG ...
ACTACGACCTGGGCTTCTTCGATCACGAGACCTGCCGCCTCGAGAGCGCCGCGAATCCCTTCGCTGCTAAAGTGTCACCCATGTCTCCGGTATGAACCGTTACCCATGTGACCGGAACGGACCCGGCGCGAGGTGGCGCTCCCAGAGGGATTCGAACCCTCGTACCAGCCTTGAGAGGGCTGTGTCCTGGGCCTCTAGACGATGGGAGCGCAGTGGCGTGAAGGTCCGCGCCGGCCGGGCCGGCGCGAAGGGGGTGGTATTATACGGGCCGCCCCTTCGGGCTCAAGCGGAACAACAATTTGAATCTCGCACCCCCCGGCGCGACGCCTCGCATCGTTCCGCGCGCGGAGCACCCCATTTCGCGATCCGCGATCTCGCCGAACGCCCTGAAGGTGATGTACCGGCTGCGCGACGCAGGCTTCCAGGCCTTCCTGGTCGGCGGAAGCGTCCGCGATCTGCTGCTCGGCCTGCGCCCCAAGGACTTCGACGTCGCCACGAACGCTCTGCCGGACGAGGTGCGCAGCATCTTCCGCAACTGTCGCCTCATCGGCCGGCGCTTCCGCCTGGCGCACGTCTACTTCGGCAACGAGGTCATCGAGGTCGCCACGTTCCGTGCGGCGCACGTCGAAGAAGAAGAGGAGCGTGACGAGGACGACTGGCGTGCCCGCGACGCGGACGGCGAGCGCGTCATGGACTCGCGCGGGCGCATCCTGCGCGACAACGTCTACGGCACCATCGAGGAAGACGTCTGGCGGCGTGACTTCACTGCCAACGCGCTCTACTACAGCATCGAGGACTTCTCGGTCTGGGACTTCGTCGACGGCGTGCGCGACGTTGCCGCACGGCAGCTGCGCCTGATCGGCGATCCCGTGACGCGCTACCACGAGGACCCGGTGCGCATGTTGCGCGCCGTGCGTTTCGCCGCGAAGCTCGGCTTCGGCCTGCACCAGGACACCGAGCGCCCGCTGCGCGAGCTCGCGTATCTGCTCACGCACGTGCCGCCGGCACGGCTCTTCGACGAGATCCTGAAACTCTTCCTCGGCGGCTTCGGCGTGCGCGCGCTGGCGCTGTTGCGCCAGTACGGCATGCTCGAGCACCTGTTCCCCGCGAGCAAGGGCCCGCTCTCGGCCGAGGACGGTCCCGCGTCGCAGATCCTGATCCGCGGCATCGAGAACACGGACGCGCGCGTCGCGGCGGACAAGCCGGTGACGCCGACGTTCCTGTTCGCGATCTTCCTTTACGGCCCGGTCATGGCACGCGCGCGCGAGCTCGGGGGCGAGCGCGATTCGCATCACTTGTTCAACGCGACCGAAGAAGTCGTGCGCGAGCAGCAGGGCAGGATCACGATTCCGCGCCGCTTCACGTTGCCGATGCGCGAGATGTTCACCTTGCAGCCGCGCTTTCAGCGTCGCGAAGGCCGCAAGGCACTCTCGTTCCTTCACCATCCGCGCTTTCGCGCGGCATACGACCTGTTGCTCCTGCGATCGCAGGCGGGCGCCGAGGATCCGCAGGTTGCGCAGTGGTGGACGGACGTGCAGGTAATGCCGGCGGAGGAGCGCGAGAGCCTCGCGCGCAGCACGACGCCGGCAGGTGGTGCCTCCGCGGGTCGCCGCTCGCGACGTCGCCGGCGCGGGCGCAGACGGCCGGCCTCGGGCAACGAATAGAGCGATGTACTGGGTGCCGGCGTATGTGGCGCTCGGCAGCAACCTCGCCGAGCCCGAACGGCAGGTCGCCACTGCCTTCGAGCGCCTTGCGCAACTCCCCGACACTCTGATGATCGCGCGTTCCAGTCTTTATCGCAGCCGGCCGCTGGGCCCGCAGGATCAGCCGGACTTCGTGAACGCGGCCGCCGGACTGCTCACGCGGTTGCCCGCCGCGACCTTGCTGGCGCAACTGAAGAACCTGGAGCGCGAAATGGGCAGGGAGGTGCCGGTCGTGAAGTGGGGTCCGCGCGTGATCGATCTCGATCTGCTGCTCTACGGCAGCGTCGAAAGCGCCGGCAGCGTCGCGAGCGCCGCCGGGCCCGTGCTGCCGCACCCGGGTATTCATGAGCGCAATTTCGTCCTGTATCCTCTCGCGGAATTTGCGCCCGATGCGTTCATCCCCGGCCGCGGCCGCGTTGCAGAGCTCGCGCGGCACATCGGCAGCGAAGGCCTGCAGCGGCTGAAATCGTGAATACGACTGTTCCCAGCAAGCGAGATGGCGAAGTGTCGAACGCGACGCTGCCCCGCTATGTCGTCGTCGAAGGTCCGATCGGGGTGGGCAAGACGAGTCTCGCGCGTCGCCTCGCGCAGAGCTACGGTAGCGAGCTGATCCTCGAACAGAGCGAAGAGAATCCGTTCCTCGAGCGCTTCTACCGCAATCCGCGCGCCGCCGCGTTTCCGACGCAGCTCTACTTTCTCTTCCAGCGCGCGCGCCAGATGCAGACGATCCGTCAGCAGGATCTGTTCGACCAGGTGCGCGTCGCCGATTACATGCTGGAGAAGGACCGGCTGTTCGCGCGCCTGACGCTCGACGACGAGGAGTACGCGCTCTACGAGCAGGTGTACGCCAAGCTCGCCATCGACGCACCGAAGCCCGACCTCATCGTCTACCTGCAGGCACCGATCGACGTGCTGATGGATCGCATCGCGCGCCGTGGCATCCGCTACGAGCAGCTCATCGAGCGCGCGTACCTCGAAAAGCTGGCCGACGCCTACGCGCGCTTCTTCCTGCACTACGAATCCTCGCCACTGCTCATCGTGAACGCCGCCGCGATCGATCCGGTCAACATCGACGCGCACTACGAGATGCTGTTCCGCGAGATCTCGGGCCTGAAGCGCGGACGGCAGTACTTCAATCCGGGGCCGGGAGCATAAGGGACGGGCCCCGACGGGCAGGGTTTTCGGGAAACGTCTACACTGCCCGCGAGGGCGGTCAAACACATCATGTACACCCAGCTGCAGCTGCGCGGTTCCGCGCGTCCACCGGTCAACGTCTCGATGCTCGGCAAGATGAAGGCCGAGGGCGAGAAGATCGCGTGCCTCACGTGCTACGACGCGAGCTTCGCAGTGCTGGTCGACGAGTCGGGCACGGACCTGGTGCTGGTCGGCGATTCGCTCGGCATGGTGATCCAGGGGCACGACACCACGGTGCCCGTGACGATGGACGACGTCGTCTATCACACCAAGGTGGTCGCGCGCGGGCTGTACCGGCCGTTCCTGGTCGCCGACATGCCGTTCATGAGCTACTCCTCGAAGGAGCAGGCGCTGCAGAACGCGGTGCGGCTGATGCAGGAGGGCGGCGCGAAGATGGTGAAGCTCGAAGGCGGCGCCGGGCAGGTGGACATCGTCGAGTTCCTCGCGAACCACGACATCGCGGTGTGCGCGCATCTCGGCCTCAAGCCGCAGTCCGTGCACAAGATCGGCGGCTTCAAGGTGCAGGGGCGCGAGCACGACGCCGCTCAGCAGATGGTCGACGATGCGCGCGCGCTCGCAGGAGCCGGCGCGGACATCGTGCTGCTCGAGTGCATTCCGTCGGAGCTCGGCGCCCGCATCGCGCAAGAAGTGCCGGTGCCCGTCATCGGTATCGGCGCGGGGCCCGACGTCGACGGACAGATCCTGGTGCTCTACGACATCCTCGACATCACGTCGGGACGCAAGCCGCGCTTCACGCGCAACTTCATGGAAGGCAGCTCGAGCCCGCGCCAGGCACTGGAGCGCTACGTGCAGGCCGTGAAGGATCGCAGCTACCCGGCGCCGGAGCATTGCTTCTGACCTCACGCCCATGACCGCGCCGCCCATGGAATCGGTGACGCGCATCCACACGGTCCGCGAGCGCGTGGCCGCGTGGCGCCTGCAGCACGCGAAGGTCGCGCTGGTGCCGACCATGGGCAACCTGCACAAGGGGCACCTGAGTCTCGTCGCGCAGGCGCGCGAGCGGGCGCGACGCGTGATCGTCAGCATCTTCGTGAACCCGCTGCAGTTCGGTCCGAACGAGGATTTCGAGCGCTACCCGCGCACGCTCGAGCACGACACCGAGATGCTGAAGGACGCGGGCGTGGACGTGCTGTTCCATCCCACCACGTTCGAAATCTATCCGGTCGGCCACGAGCGCTCGACGGTCGTCGACGTGGCGGACCTCTCGAGCATCCTGTGCGGCGCGTTCCGTCCCGGCCACTTCGCCGGCGTCGCCACCGTGGTGAACAAGCTGTTCAACATCGTGCAACCGGATGTCGCGCTCTTCGGCGAAAAGGATTACCAGCAGCTCACGATCATCCGCCGGATGGTGGCCGATCTGTGCCTGCCGCTGGAAATCGTGGCTGTGCCCACGACGCGCGATCACGACGGCCTGGCGATGTCCTCGCGCAACCGATACCTCACCCCGGCCGAGCGCAACCGCGCGCCGCAGCTCTACGAGATGCTCAAGGCCGCGCGGCGACGCATCGAAGGCGGCGCGCGGGATTTCGACACGATCCAGAAAGAGGGCATGCACGCGCTCGAAGTCGCGGGTTTCTCTCCGGACTACGTCGCGGTGCGCCAGGCCAACGATCTGCAGCCGCCGCGCGAAGCGAGCCGCGAGCTCGTGATCCTCGCCGCCGCGTATCTCGGCAAGGCGCGGCTGATCGACAACGTCAGGGCGACGCTGGTCGCTCGCCAGTAGCCCCTCGTTCAGCGGCTGGCTCACGCGTGCCGCGTTGTGGATCTGTGCCGCGCGAGGGCCCAGGCGACGTGCTCGCGCACGAGCGCTGACGGATGGTCGGCACGAGCGCGCAGCGCCGCAAGCACGGGCTCGCTGCGAGGTGCATTGCCGAGCGCAACGGCGATGTTGCGCAACCAGCGCTCGTACCCGATGCGACGGATCGCGCTGCCGCTCGTCCGTTCCAGGAACTGCGCCTCGCTCCAGGAGAAGAGCTCGATGAGTGAGCTGCCGTCGAGCCCATGACGCACGCGAAAGTCCGGTTCGCCGGAGAGTCGCGCGTAGCGATTCCACGGGCACACGAGCTGACAGTCGTCGCAGCCATAGATGCGGTTGCCGAGCGCGGCGCGAAACTCTTCGGGGATGCTGCCGTGATGCTCGATCGTGAGGTACGAGATGCAGCGTCGCGCGTCGAGCTGGTACGGACCGACGATGGCGCGCGTCGGGCACACGTCGATGCAGGCCGTGCAGCTTCCGCAGTGATTCGTCGGCGCTGCGTCGGCCGGCAGCGGCAGGTCCGTGTAGATCTCACCCAGGAAGAACCAGCTGCCCGCGTGCCGATTGAGCAGGTTCGTGTGCTTGCCGATCCAGCCGAGTCCGGCATCGCGCGCCAGCGCCTTTTCGAGTACCGGTGCGCTGTCGACGAAGGCGCGATAGCCGAATGGCCCGACGTCGCTCGCGATGCGATCGGCCAGGCGTTGCAGGCGGATGCGCAGGACCTTGTGATAGTCGCGCCCCAGTGCGTAGCGCGAGACGTAAGCCAGCTTCGGATCGCCCAGCACGTCGTCGGCGGGGCGCGCCTCGGGTGGCGAGTAGTCCATGCGCGCCGAGATGACACGCACGGTGCCCGGTACGAGCTCGGCGGGGCGCGTGCGCCGCGTGCCGTGACGTTCCATGTAGTCCATGTCGCCGTGCCGGCGTTGCGCCAGCCACTCGTGGAGGCGGCGCTCGTCGTCAGGCAGCTCGGCCTGCGCGATGCCCACCTGCTGAAAGCCGAGCTCGACGCCCCACGCCTTGATGCGGGCCGCGAGTCCGGCGAGGTCGGGGGTGGCGGGCGACGTCATGGATGCCATCGAGGGGTTGGCCTGTGACGGCAAGTATAATGAGAGTCATGGCCCTGCCGACCCGCATTCACGACACCGCACAGGTGCGGGCGATCGACCGCTTCGCGATCGACAAGTGCGGCATCGCGGGCTACACGCTCATGACCCGCGCCGCCACCGCCGCGCTCGAAGTCCTGCGTGAGCGATGGCCCGCGGCGCGGCGCGTGCTCGTGATCTGCGGACCGGGCAACAACGGCGGAGACGGCTACGTGCTCGCGCGCCTGGCGCGCGCCCAGGGCCTCGACGCAGCCGTGGCTTCGCTCGGAATCCCGGAGCGCAAGCGCGCGGATGCGGCGACGGCGCACGATGACTGCGTTCGCGCCGGTGTTGCGGTCGAACCCTTCGCCGCCGGCTTGCTCGGGCACCAGGATGTCCTCGTCGACGCGATTTTCGGCACTGGCCTCGACCGGCCAGTGGATGCAAAGGTCGCCGCGATCATTTCACGCATCAACGCGAGCGGGATCCCGATACTGTCTCTCGACATTCCGAGCGGGTTGCACTCCGATTCGGGACACGTCATGGGCACGGCAGTACACGCTGCGGTGACGGTGACGTTCGTCGGCCTCAAGATCGGTTGCTTCAGAGGGGAGGGCGGCTCGCATTGCGGGGAGCTGCACTTCGCTTCGCTCGATATTCCGGACAGCGGCGAGCGTGACGTGCTCGAACGCCTCGACCCGACACTGCTTGCCCGGTTGCTGCCCCCCAGGGCGCGCGCGGCGCACAAGGGCGCGTTCGGTCACGTCCTCGTCGTCGGCGGCGGACGCGCAATGCCCGGTGCCGCGCGACTCAGTGCCGAAGCGGCGCTGCGCTCCGGTGCCGGACTGGTTTCCGTGGCGACGCGTCCGGAGAATGTTGCGACGATCGTGCAGGGGCGCCACGAGCTGATGGTTCACGGCGTCGGCAAGGCGGAGGAGCTCGTGCCGCTGGTCGAGCGCGCGAGTGTCATCGTGCTCGGGCCGGGCCTCGGGCTCGATGCCTGGGCGCAGGATCTGTTTCATGCAGTGCTGGAGACAGATCGTCCACTCGTGGTCGATGCCGATGCCCTCAACCTGCTGGCCGCGAGATCGCGGCAGAGCGACCGGTGGATTCTCACGCCGCACCCGGGCGAGGCGGCGAGGCTGCTCGAGATCGGCACTGCGCGAGTGCAGGACGATCGATTGGGCGCTCTGCAGACGCTGGTTGCGCGCTACGGCGGCGTCGTCGTGCTCAAGGGTGCGGGCACCTTGATCGGGCGCGCGGATGCGACGCCTGCGATCTGCACGTACGGCAATCCCGGCATGGCGACGGCAGGCATGGGCGATGTGCTGACTGGCATCATCGCCGGGTTGTTCGCGCAGATCGGCGATCGCAACGGGCGGATCAGCGATCTGTGGGACGCCGCGCGCCTGGGCGTGCTCAGCCATGCGCTGGCCGGAGATCGCGCGGCACGCAACGGTGAGCGCGGCCTGATTGCGAGCGACGTGTTCGAGCACCTGCGCCGGTGTCTGAATCCAGCGGCGGCGGGCGCTCCACCGTCCGATGCTCGATCGGCCGGCCCTGGGCGGGCCTGACGCGCTCGTGCCTGCCTCCGAACGTCACCTGCCCCTTGCCGACGAAGCGGCAACCGCGGCGTGCGGGGCGCGGCTCGGCGCCGCCCTGGCGGCCACCGATACCACGCCGTTCGTCATTTACGTCGCCGGCGAGCTGGGCACCGGCAAGACCACGTTCGTGCGCGGCGCGCTGCGCGAATTGGGCATCACCGGCGCGATCCACAGCCCGACGTACACGCTGGTCGAGACTTACGAAACGCCGGCACGACGCATCGCGCACCTGGATCTGTACCGGCTCACCTCGTCACGCGAGCTCGAGCCGCTCGCCGTGCGCGAATTTCTTCTGCCCGGGCATGTCATGTTCATAGAGTGGCCCGAGCGCGGCGCGGGCGGGTTGCCGGCAGCGGATCTTTCGCTGCAGCTCGATTTCGCGAGCCCAGGACGCACGCTCGCCGTGCGCGCGAGCAGCGCAGGGGCTGAACCGGTCGTTCAGGAGTGGTTCAGATAAGGTCGCTATCCCCATCATTTTCATTGAAATATTGGCTGGTGCTGTCGTAGAGTACCGGTCACCTCAGCGACGGCTTGCACGATGCCCAGGTTCGCAGTCCCGCTCTTCGCAGCGGCCGTGCTCTCGGCTCAGGCGCTCTACGCCGCCGAATCCGTCGAAGTTCGCGATCTGCGCCTGTGGGCCAGCACCGAGAGCACTCGCGTGGTGCTCGACCTGAGCGCCGCTTCCGGGCACAACCTGTTCACGCTCACCGATCCGCATCGCGTCGTGATCGACATTCCCGGTGCGCGTCTCACGGACAGCAACTCGACTTCGTCCGCCTCGATCCCCGGGCAGGGTCTCGTGCGCCAGGTGCGCACCGCCGGGCGCGAAGACGGCAGCCTGCGCGTCGTCCTCGACCTTACCGAGCGCGTACAGCCCAAGAGTTTCGTCGTCGAGCCGAACGAGACCTATGGCCATCGGCTGGTGATCGATCTCGTCTCGGCCAACGCCAACGTCGCGGTCAGGGCGGAGCACGCGCCCGCCGCGGACAGCCGCGATCTCGTGATCGCCATCGACGCCGGCCACGGCGGCGAGGATCCCGGCGCCGTCGGCCGCTCAGGCACGCGCGAGAAGGACGTGGTGCTGTCGATCGCGCGGGCGCTGGCCGGACGCGTGAACCGCGAGCCGGGCATGCGGGCGGTGCTGGTTCGCGACGGCGACTACTTCGTCGCGCATCGCGATCGCATGCGCCGGGCGCGCGACAAGCGCGCCGACATGTTCGTGTCCGTCCATGCCGACGCCTTCCGTGACCGCAGCGTTTCCGGTTCCTCCGTCTACATCCTGTCCTCGCGCGGCGCGAGCGACGAAGCGTCGCGCTGGCTCGCGGAGAAGCAGAACGCCTCCGACCTGATCGGCGGCGTGTCGCTCGACGACAAGGACGACGTGCTGGCTTCGGTGCTGCTCGACCTGTCGCAGACGGCGAGCCTGAGCGCGAGCATGACCGCCGCCGAGCGCGTGCTGCACGAGCTGGATCGCGTCGGCGAGGTTCGCAAGCGCGCCGTGCAACAGGCCGGTTTCCTCGTGCTCAAGTCGCCGGACATTCCCTCGATGCTGGTCGAGACCGCGTACATCTCCAACCCGGGCGAAGAGAAGCGTCTGCGCGATCCGCGTCACCAGGACAAGCTGGCGAACGCGATCCACGCCGGCATCCGCGGCTATTTCCACGAGAATCCGCCGCCGGGTACGCGGCTGGCGGACCTCGTCGCACGTCGCACCGCCGCAGCGCGTGGTGCCGCGACGGGCGGACCGGCAGACCACGGCACTCACTGACCTCCCTGCGGCGCCCGCCGCGCCCACTTCGCGACTTGCGGTTACACTGCCGCCTGCTTTTCGGGCCGCAGCCATGACCATTCGCGTTCTCAGTTCCGAACTCGTGAATCAGATCGCCGCCGGCGAGGTGGTGGAGCGTCCTGCCTCGGTGGTGAAGGAGCTGGTGGAGAACGCGCTCGATGCGGGTGCGCGTCGCATCGAGATCGACGTCGAGAAGGGCGGCACCGCGCTCTGCCGGGTGCGCGACGACGGCAACGGCATCGCGCGCGACGAGCTCGCCATCGCGCTGGCGCGCCACGCGACCAGCAAGATCTCTGCGCTCGACGACCTGGAGCACGTCGTCAGCCTGGGCTTTCGGGGCGAAGCCTTGCCGAGCATCGCGTCGGTTTCCCGCCTCAGCCTGACGTCGCGCACCGCGGATGCGGCGCATGCGTGGTGTGTGCGCGTGGAGGACGGTCGCGTCAGCGAGCCCGCGCCGGCCGCACTGCCCGCGGGGACGACGGTCGACGTGCGCGATCTCTTCTTCAACGTGCCCGCCCGGCGGCGGTTCCTGCGCAGCGAGGTCACCGAATTTCAGCATGCGCACCGGCTGATCGAACGCCTGGCGCTGAGCCGCTTCGAAGTCGCCTTCACGCTCACGAACAATGGGCGGCGCGTGCTGGCGCTTCCGGCTGCCGCGGATCGCGCGGCGCACGAGCGGCGCGTGGCGCAGGTCTGCGGTGAGGAATTTCTCGCGCATGCCATGCACGTCGATCATCGCGCCGCGGGCCTGCGCCTGCACGGCTGGATCAGCCTGCCGACGTTTGCGCGCGCGCAGCCCGACCTGCAGTACTGGTACGTGAATGGCCGATACGTTCGCGATCGTCAGCTCATCAATGCCGTGCGCCTCGGCTATCGCGACGTGCTCTACCACGGTCGTCATCCGGCCTACGTTCTGTACGTGGAGATGGACCCGTCAGCCGTCGATGTGAACGCGCATCCCACCAAGCTAGAGCTGCGCTTTCGCGACGGACGCACGGCGCACGACTTCGTGATGCGCACGGTTGAAGCGGTGCTGCGCGAGACGCGGCCGAGCGGTGCAGGCGCCGAGGCGGGCCATGCCGGGCCCGGATACAAGCAAACGATCCTGGGAACGGGAATTTCGGCGCCGGTACGCGGCGGCGAGCAGAGCCGGCTCGAATTGCGCGAGATCACCGATCGGCCCCTTGCGATCGCTGATCCGTCCTCCGGCGATCCGTTCGCCGCTCCTTATCGTCAGCCCCTCGGCCCGCTGCCGGATCACGCGCCGGCCGACCAGCCGGCCGGACACCGCGCGTCCAACTGCGAAGAATCGTTCTCGGCGACGGAGTTTCCGCTCGGCTTCGCGCTCGGCCAGCTGCACGGCGTGTACATCCTTTCTCAGTCCGCCGATGGCCTGATCCTCATCGACATGCACGCGGCGCATGAGCGCGTGATGTACGAGCGCCTCAAGCATCTGGCGGCGGGCACGACGGGTGCTCCGCAGTCGCTGCTCGTGCCGATAGCAATCGGCGTCACGCAGGCACAGGCCGACCTTGCCGAGGAACACAAGGCGCAGTTCGTGCGACTCGGCCTCGAGCTCGATCGCCTCGGCCCCGAACAGCTCGCGGTTCGCCAGGTGCCGGCACTGCTCGCGCGCACGGACATCGCGGCGCTGGTGCGCGACGTGCTTGCCGATCTCGCCGAGCACGGCACGAGCGAACGCGTGGCCGACAAGGCGAACGAAGTCATGGCGACGATCGCCTGCCGGACCGCCGTGCGCGCCAACCGTGCGATGACGGTCAACGAGATGAACGCGCTGCTGCGCGAGATGGAGCGCACCGATCACGCCGATCAGTGCAACCACGGTCGTCCGACCTGGACGCGGATTTCGCTGAGCGAGCTCGATCGGCTGTTCCTGCGCGGACGCTGAGCGCCATGGCCGACGCAAAGCTGCCGGTGGTGCTGCTGATGGGACCTACCGGTGCCGGCAAGACGCAGCTTTCGTTCGAGCTGGCGAGCGAGTTTCCGGTCGAGATCGTCAGCGTCGATTCGGCGATGGTGTATCGCGGGATGGACGTCGGAACGGCCAAGCCCACACCCGCCGAGCGGGCGCGCGTCCCGCATCACCTGATCGACATCCGCGATCCCGCGGAAAGCTACTCCGCGGGCCAGTTCATACGCGATGCACGCGTCGCCATCGATGCCGTCCACGCGGCGGGGCGGGTGCCGCTCCTGGTCGGCGGCACCATGCTCTATTTCAATTCCCTCCTGCGTGGGCTGGCGGAGCTGCCCGGGGGTGATGCCGCGGTGCGGGCGCAGATCGACACGCAGGCCGCGAGCAAGGGTTGGCCGGCGTTACATGCCGAGCTGGCGAGCGTCGATCCAGCGGCCGCGGCACGAATCCATCCCAACGATCCGCAGCGCATCCAGCGGGCGCTGGAGGTCTACCGGGTAACCGGTGTCGCCATCAGCGCCCTGCAGGCACGAAAGCGTTCGCAACTGGACGCGTTCCACACGCTGTCGCTGATCGTCGACATTCCCGAGCGTTCGGCGCTCCATGAGCGGATCGAGCGCAGATTGTTGGCGATGATGTCTGATGGATTCCTGGAGGAGGTGACCCGGTTGCGTGCGCGCACGGATCTGCACGTGGACATGCCTGCCATGAGAGCAGTCGGGTATCGACAGCTCTGGGGGCACTTGGACGGTGCATACGGACTCGATCAGGGTGTGGCGCGGGCTGCAGCCGCGACGCGACAACTCGCCAAGCGCCAGCTCACCTGGCTGCGGGCGCTGGCATCGACGAATCACTCACAACGTACACAAGGGTTACAAAGCTCGGTGGGCTCACGAAGCGACATGCACTGGATCGATGCGGGGACGACCGACGCGGTGCGCACCGCGACCGCTCTTGTAAGAACTCTAGCCGGACCAATGATTTCCTGACCGGCAGGGGGGCTATGTTAAGATTTCACCCGTCAGGCTGTATCGAATCAACGCGCCGGGCTTATCCGCAGGGAAGCGGCCCGCCCTTTGGTTCAATGATCAGATCCAATAACAAGGAGATTGAAGATGGCCAGAGGGCAGTCCCTGCAGGACCCTTTCCTCAATACCCTGCGCAAAGAACGCGTTCCGGTTTCGATCTATCTCGTCAACGGAATCAAGCTGCAGGGCCAGATCGACTCCTTCGACCAGTTCGTCGTGCTGCTCAAGAACAGTGTCAGCCAGATGGTGTACAAGCACGCCATCTCCACGGTCGTACCGGCTCGCAACATCCGATTGCCGTCGTCCGAGGACGAAGGCGGCGGCGGCGAAGCGGCGCCGGAGTAGATTGACAGGAGCACAGGTTGTTCGAGCGCCCGCGCAGCGGTGAACGCGCAGTTCTGGTTCGTATCGGGGTCGGTGCTCCAGCCACAGAACAGGATCTGAGCGAGTTTCGCGCGCTGGCTGTCTCGGCCGGCGCGGAGCCGCTCGCCACCATCGGCGGTTTCCGGCCGCGTCCCGATCCTCGCCTGTTCGTCGGGTCCGGCAAGGCCGAGCAGATCCGCGCTGCGGCGATCGAGCATGCGGCAGACGTGGTTCTCTTCGACCACGCCCTGAGCCCCAGCCAGGAACGCAACCTCGAAAAAGTCATCGAGCGACGCGTCCTGGACCGCAACGGCCTGATCCTCGACATCTTTGCGCAACGCGCACGCAGCTTCGAGGGCAAGCTGGAAGTCGAGCTCGCGCAGCTCAAGCACATGGCGACGCGCCTGGTGCGCGGTTGGACTCACCTCGAGCGCCAGAAGGGCGGTATCGGCCTGCGCGGCCCGGGCGAAACGCAGCTCGAAACGGACCGCCGACTGCTGGCCAATCGCATCCGCACCCTGACCCGCCGCCTGGAAAAGCTGCAGCAGCAGCGCGAAACGGGCCGGCAGCAACGTCGCGAGGTGCCGGTGCCCACGGTTGCCCTGGTCGGATACACCAACGCCGGCAAGTCGACGTTGTTCAACGCACTGACCGGCGCCGACGCGCTGGTGGCCGATCAGCTGTTTGCAACACTCGATCCCACCGTCCGGCGCGTGCATCTGCCGGGCGCGCAGGTCGCTGTCCTGGCCGATACCGTCGGCTTCGTGCGGGACCTGCCCCACGAGCTGGTCGCGGCGTTCCGTTCCACCCTGCAGGAGGCGCGCGACGCCACGGTGCTGCTGCACGTGATCGATGCGAGCGACCCGCAGCGGCTCGAGCGCATCGAGCAGGTCAACGAGGTCCTCACCAGCATCGGCTGTGGCGAGACCACCGGTCCGCACCCGGCTATCCCGCAGATCGAGGTCTTCAACAAGATCGATCGCATTGGCCTCGAGCCGCACGTCGAGCGCGACGAGCGGGGCGCGATCAAGCGCGTGTGGGTGGCCGCCGCGCCGCGCACCGGGCTCGACGCGCTGCGCGTGGCCCTGGCGGAGCAGCTCTGGCCCGTGCTCGCGCGCGAAACCGTGCACGTGAGCCTCGCGGGGGCATCGGTGCGCTCGCGCCTGTACCGCGACAAGCGCATCGTCGCCGAGCGCACGCTCGAGGACGGCGCCTGGGAGCTCGACGTGGAAATGACGCCGGAACAGCTCGCGGCGCTGTGCCGGGAATCCGGTGTGACCCGCGTACCGGCCGCGACGCCTTGTGCGGTGGCGGAGGGGTACCTACAATTTCCGTCCTCTTCTGACCGGGCTGCCGGCTGAAAGAACACTCACTTCGGCAGCACACAACTCCTGAAACCTATGGCGTGGAACGAATCGGGCGGCGGTAACAAGAATCCCTGGGATCGTCGGCCGCCTCAGGGCGGCAACGAGCTCGACGAGATGGTGCGCTCCTGGCAGCGCAAGCTCGCGGGGCTGTTCGGCAGCCAGGGCGGCGGCGGGCGCCCGGGCGGCTCGCGGCTGAACTGGGGCGCCATCGCGCTGATCCTGGTCGTGGTCTGGGCCTTCACCGGTTTCTACAAGGTGGAGGCTGCCGAGCGCGGAATGGTGCTGCGCTTCGGCAAGCACGTTGCCACCACCATCGAAGGCCTGCACTGGCACTGGCCGTGGCCGATCGAGAAGGTTCTGAAGGTGGACGTCGCGCGCCTGGACAGCATCGAGGACAAGACGCGCATGCTCACCTCCGACGAGAACCTCGTCGACATCACCATCGCCGTGCAATTCGTGCGCGCACAGCCCGAGGAATTTCTGTTCCGGGTGCGCGAACCGGAAAGCACGCTGCGCGACGTCAGTGAGAGCGCAATCCGCGAGATCGTGGGCCAGAGCCGGCTCGACTCGGTTCTGGGCGCGGGCCGGCAGGAGATCACCGAGAAGACCAAGGTGATCGTGCAGCGCACGCTCGACTCGTACAAGACGGGCATCAAGGTCCAGTCGGTGAACCTCACCGCCGTCAACGTGCCGGAGCAGGTCGCCTCTGCGCAGAAGGACGCGATCAAGGCGCGCGAGGACCGCGACCGGTTCACGCAGGAAGCACAGGCCTACGCAAACGATATCCTGCCCAAGGCGCAGGGCACTGCTTCGCGACGCTTGCAGGACGCGCAGGCTTATCAGATCAGCGTCGTCGCGGAGGCGGAAGGCGAAACCTCGCGCTTCGGTCAGTTGCTGGTCGCGTACGAGAGGGCACCGGCAGTCACGCGCCAGCGCCTGTACCTGGAGGCCATCGAGAGCGTGCTCGGCCGATCGCGCAAGGTCGTCATCGACACCAAGGGCGACAACATGCTCTACGTGCCGCTCGACAAGTTGCTCGAGCGGAGCAGCAACGGCAGCGGCGTCGATCCGGGCATCCTCGGCCCGGGCATGTCGCGCACGCCGGAGGTCACGACGGAGTCGTTGCCGCCGGATCCGCGTGCGAGGGTGGAGCGCTGATGAACACCTCGCAACGCGCCGTCATCGTCACGCTCATCATCGCCATCCTGCTGGTGAGCTGGTCCACGTTCACGGTGAGCGAGACCGAGCTCGCCATCAAGGTGCAGTTCGGCGCCATCAAGCGCTCCGACTACACGCCGGGGCTGCACTTCCGCATCCCTATGATGCAGGAAGTGCGCAAGTTCGACCGGCGCATCATCACCCAGAACTTCCCGGCGGAGAGCTTCCTCACCAACGAAGGCAAGATCCTCAACGTGGACTTCTTCGTGAAGTGGCGGATCCGCGACGTGTCGGCCTACTACCGTTCGACCGGCGGCATCGAGGAGAACGCCGCCCGTCGCCTGGGAGAAAGCGTCAAGAACAGCCTCAAGAGCGTCATCACGCGCCTGACCATCCAGCAGATCGTGGCTGCGGAGCGCGCAGCCGTGACCGGGGACCTGTTCAAAGACGTCGGCAGCGACCTGGACCAGCTCGGCATCGAGATGGTGGACGTGCGCGTGCGGCGCATCGACCTGCCAGACGACGTCACGGGCTCGGTCTACCGGCGCATGGAGCAGAGTTTCCACGCGCAGGCGGCGAAGCTGCGCGCCGAAGGCCATGCCTCGGCCGAGACGATCAAGGCGGAAGCGGATCGCCAGCGCACCGAGATCCTGTCGGCCGCCTCGCGCGAGGCGCTGAAGATCCGCGGTGCCGGCGATGGACAGGCGACCGACATCTACGCCCGCACGTTCTCGCGCAACCCGGAGTTCTACGCGTTCTATCGGAGCCTGCAGGCCTATCGCAACTCGCTGGGCCGCGATACCGACGTGATCGTGCTGTCGCCGGACAGCGAGTTCTTCAAATACCTGGACCAGCCGCGGGCACGCTGAAGGCCGGGCCATGCTCTGGTCGGACCTGCTGGCGGCGGTCGCGCTCTATCTCGTGCTCGAGGGCATCATGCCGTTTCTGAATCCGCAAGGATTGCGTCGAGCGCTCGAGGCCCTCTCCTCGCTCGAGGACTCGCACCTGCGGATGATGGGCTTCGCCAGCATGGCTGCGGGCGCCGTGCTGCTCTACTGGGTTCGCGGCTGAAGCCGGGCGCACGCCATGGGCAAGAACGTCGTCGTGATCGGCACCCAGTGGGGTGACGAAGGCAAGGGGAAGATCGTCGACCTGCTGACGGAACGCGTCGCGGCCGTGGCGCGCTTCCAGGGCGGGCACAATGCCGGTCATACGCTGGTGATCGGCGGCGAGAAGACCATCCTTTCGCTCATCCCGTCGGGCATCCTGCGGCGCGACGTGCAGTGCTTCATCGGCAACGGAGTCGTGCTCTCGCTGCCTGCGCTGCTCAAGGAATCGGACATGCTGATCGGTCGCGGCGTGCCGGTGTTCGAGCGGCTGCGCATCAGTCCCGCGTGTCCATTGATCCTGCCGTCGCACGTCGCCCTCGACAAGGCACGCGAGCGGGCGCGCGGCGAGCAGGCGATCGGCACCACGGGACGCGGCATCGGGCCGGCGTACGAGGACAAGATCGCGCGGCGCGCGGTGCGAGTCTCGGATCTCTTTCATCGCGAGCGTTTCGCCGCCCGGCTCGGCGAGATCCTCGACTACCATAACTTCCTGCTGCGCGAGTACTACAAGACCGACGGCGTCGACTTCCAGCAGGTGCTCGACGAAACGCTGACGCAGGCGGAGCGCGTGCGTCCGCTGGTCGTGGACGTGACGCTCGCCCTCAAGAACATCCAGACGAGCGGCGGCAGCATCCTGTTCGAAGGTGCGCAGGGCGCGCTGCTCGACATCGATCTCGGCACTTATCCGTACGTCACCTCGTCGAACACGAGTGCCGGCGGTGCTGCCGTAGGCACGGGCCTCGGTCCACGCGACATCGACGAAGTGCTCGGTATCGTGAAGGCGTACGCGACGCGCGTGGGCGGCGGGCCGTTCCCCACCGAACTGTTCGACGACGTCGGCGAGCACCTGTCGCGCGTGGGGCAGGAGTTCGGCGCGGTAACGGGCCGGCGCCGGCGTTGCGGCTGGTTCGACGCAGTCGCTCTGCGGCGCGCGATCATCAACAGCAGCGTCAGCGGGCTGTGCGTGATGAAGCTCGATGTGCTCGACGGCCTGGACGTGGTGCGCGTGTGCACGGAGTACAGCATCGGCGGCCGGCGCGTGGACTGTGCGCCGGCCGTGCCGGAAGCGTTCGCCGAGTCGGCACCGGTGTACGAGGAGATGCCCGGCTGGCGCGAGTCGACCGTGGGCATCACCGACTTCGAGGCGCTGCCGCTCAATGCGCGGCGCTACCTCACCCGGCTGGCAGAGCTGGTCGGCGTCTCGATGGACATCGTCTCGACCGGGCCGGATCGCGCGCAGACGATCGTGCTGCGCCATCCTTTCGATTGAGCGTCGCCGCTGACCGGCGTCGCTTCCGGAGGATCAGATGACGGAACTGGCCGCTGCGGCGATCGCCTTTTTTCTGTTGCACCGGGGCGTCGCCGGCACACGCTTGCGCGATGTGATCGTCCAGGGCATCGGCACGAAGGCCTTCCGCGTGCTGTTCGCCCTCGCCACGCTGTTGGTGCTGATCTGGCTCTGGCTCGCATTCGACGACGCTCGCGCCGGCGCCGGGAACGCGCGTCTCTACCCCACGCTGGCGGGGCTCAAGCCGGTGCAGCTCGTGCTGCAGTTCCTGGCGATCCTGTTGATCGTCACCGGCGTGACAACGCGCAATCCCACCATCGTGGGAGGCGGCGCTTCGGTTCGCGATCAGAACGTCGTGCGTGGTGTGCTCCGCATCACCCGCCACCCGTTCATGTGGGGCACGTCGCTGCTCGCGCTCGGTCACATGCTCGTGGCGCCGACCGTGGCGAACTGCATCTTTTTCGGCGTGCTGCTGCTGGTGGCCTCGACGGGCACGTTGAGCATCGATGCCAAGCGGCGCCGGGCGCTCGCTGCCGATTGGGGTCCGTTCGCGGAAAAGACGTCGAACTTGCCGTTCGGCGCGATCTTCGCAGGGCGGCAGACGCTGCGCCTGGGTGAGATCGGGCTCTGGCGCTTGCTTGTCGTTGTCGTGGTGTACGCAGCGTTGCTGCTGCTCCATCCGACACTGTTCGGGGCGCAGGCCGTGCTGCTCCATCCATTCGCGTGACGAAGCTCGACCCTGGGGATTCGCGATCGGCTCAGAACGACTGCGACGCCTGTCCTCGTGTCAGGAGTACGGCCAGCAAAAATGGTGCCCAGGAGAGGACTCGAACCTCCACGGATCTCTCCACTGGTACCTGAAACCAGCGCGTCTACCAGTTCCGCCACCTGGGCACGGAGGGCCTGAAAAACAGCCCCCACGAGAAGGCGCCGCACTCTACGGACCCCCTCAAGTCTTGTCAATTGAACCACAAAGGGTTCTGCTACAACGAAATGGAAACGAAGAAGAACAGACGCCGGCAAGAAAGCTGGCAGGACCGCGATCCTGAATTCGCCGCTGAGGGCGAGCGTTATGCCGAGCCCATCCCCAGCCGCACGCTGCTCAGCCAGGAGCTGGCGGCCGCCGCAAAACCTCTGGATGCCGACGCCCTGGCAAAGCGCCTGGGCGTGAAAAAGCCGGCGCTGGTCCGCGCACTCGAGAAGCGGCTGCAGGCCATGCGCCGCGAAGGCGAGCTTCGCGAGGATCGAAGCGGGCGCTTTGCGCTCGCCGAGCGCGCCGAGCTGACCGGGCGCGTCATCGCGCATCGCGACGGCTATGGTTGGCTGGAACCGGACGACGGTAGCCCCGACGTGCACGTCGACCAGCGCCAGATGGCGACGGTGATGCACGGCGACCGCATCCGTATCCGGATCATGGACGACGACGGCCGCGGGCGGCGGTCCGGCGTGCTGCTCGGCGTCCTCGAACACGCGACACAACAGCTCGCCGGGCGTTTCGAGGACGCAGGCGACGTGGGCTTCGTCGTGCCTGAGGATCCGCGCTTTCAGCGCCATCGCCTTCTGATCGCGAGCGCCGATCGCGGCGGCGCCCAGCACGGCGACCTGGTGGTCGCGCGCCTGCTGGAAGTGCCGCGCGCCGGTGTGAGTGCGCGCGCCACAGTGGTTCGCGTCCTGGACACGCGCCGCGCAGCCGATCTCGCCGCCGAGCTCGCCATCGTCACGCACGGCCTGCCGACGGCATGGCCGAACGATGCGGTCGCAGAAGCTCAGCGCTGGGGCTCATCCGTACGCGAAGCGGATCTCGCCGGACGCGAGGACCTGCGCAAGCTGCCGCTGGTCACCATCGACGGCGAGGACGCGCGCGATTTCGACGACGCCGTGTACTGCGAGCCGCGCCGCGGCGGGGGCTGGCGCCTCCTCGTGGCGATTGCTGACGTGAGTCACTACGTTCCCGTGGGCGGAGCGCTCGACCGCGAGGCGCTCGACCGCGCCACGTCGGTCTATTTCCCGGACCGCGTGCTGCCGATGCTGCCCGAGGCGCTCTCCAACGAGCTCTGCTCGCTGAAGCCGCATGTCGACAGGCTGTCCATGGTTTGCGAGATGACGGTCGATGCGGATGGCGAGGTGAAGCGCTCGAAATTCTATCCGGCGGTGATCCTGTCGGCGGCACGCCTGACCTACACCGAGGTGGCGGCGATCCTGCTCGGCGGTGACGCGGTTCTGCGCAAGAAGCACGCGCCGCTCGTGCCGCACCTCGAGCACCTGCACCAGCTCTACGGCGTGCTGCGTGTCGCGCGAGAGCGGCGCGGCGCGCTCGACTTCGACGCGCCCGAAGTGAAGATGCGCCTCACGCCGGACGGCTCGGTGGCCGGTGTCGACGTGCACCTACGCAACGACGCGCACCGGCTTATCGAGGAATGCATGATCGCCGCGAACATCGAGGCCGCGCGCTTCCTCCACAAGAAGCGGCTTCCCAGTCTTTTTCGCGTGCACGGCGAGCCGGAGGCCGAGCGCGTCTCGGAACTGCAGCGCATGCTGCGCGCGCTCGGCGTCGGCGTGCGTTTCCCGGAGCGCATCGGCACGCGCGAGCTGCGCCAGGCGCTCAAGCTGATCGCCGGGAGGCCGGATGCTGCGTTCATCGAGAGCCTGCTGATCCGCTCGCTGCCCAAGGCGATCTATCAGCCGACGAATATCGGCCACTTCGGCCTGGGTCTCACCGAGTACGCGCACTTCACCTCGCCGATCCGCCGCTATCCCGACCTGCTCGTGCACCGCGGCATCCGTCACGCGCTCGCCGGCAGCTCGCGCGATTTCGCGTATTCGGTTTCCGCGATGGAGCATCTGGGGGCGCAGTGCTCGGCGAAGGAACGGCGCGCCGATGAAGCGGCGCGCGACGTGCTCGCCTATCTCAAGTGCGACTACATGCGTCATCACATCGGCGACGAGTTCGAGGGCGTGATCACGGGGGTGCTCGAGTTCGGCATCTTCGTGCAGCTCGCGAACCTGCAGGTCGACGGCCTGGTGCACGTCTCGACGCTGCAGGGCGACTACTTCGAGTACGAGGCGGCGCGTTGTGCCTGGGTCGGCCGGCGCACGCGCCGCATGTACCAGCTCGGCATGCGCGTGCCGGTGCGCCTGACGCGCGTCGACATGAACGAGCGGCGCATGGACTTCGCGATGGTGGCGGAGGAAGGGAAGGGTGTCCCGAGAGGCGCGGGCAGGGGACATCAGCCCTCGCGCGATGAGCCACGCGGTGGCCATGCACGCAGCCCCCTGCGCCGCCGCGGCAGGACGCGCTGAGCGATGGCCGATCGCAATCTCGTCCACGGTCTGCACGCGGTGCGATCGCTACTGCGCCAGCATCCCGAGCGCGTTCGCCAGGTGTGGCTGCAGATCGGACGCGCTGACGATCGGGCGCAGGACATTGCCGAGCTTGCGCGCCAGGCGGGAGTGAACCTGCAGCGCTCCGAGGTTCGTTCCCTGAACGCCCTCACCGGTGACGCTGTCCACCAGGGCGTCGTCGCCGACGTAGCGCCTGCGCGCGCATGGAACGACGGCGAGCTGCTCGAGTTTCTGCAGAAACTCGAGGCTCCCCCTTTCCTGCTCTTGCTGGACGGCGTGCAGGATCCGCACAACCTCGGCGCTTGCCTGCGTACTGCCGATGCCTGCGGCGTGCATGTCGTCGTGATTCCGCGCGATCGAGCCGTGGGCCTGACGCCGGCCGTGCGCAAGGTGGCGGCGGGCGCTGCGGAAACCATGCCCGTCGCGGCCGTGACCAACCTCGCACGCACGATGCGCGACCTCAAGGAGCTCAACGTCTGGCTGGTGGGTACCGCTGCGGACGGCGAGCAGAAGGCGAGTCAGGCGAAGCTGGACGGTGCGATCGCAATCGTGATGGGCGGTGAGGGCGAAGGGATGCGTCGCCTGACGCGCGATACCTGCGATCTCGTGGTGTGCCTGCCGATGGTGGGATCCGTGGAAAGTCTCAACGTCTCGGTGGCGACCGGGATGATGCTGTACGAGGCCCTGCGGCAGCGTTCGCAGGGCAAGTAGCGCGGCGATTTCGGGCAGCGATCTCAGCGCGAAACAGGATCCGGAGCAGGCCGCCCGGCAAAGAACGCATCCAGGTTGTCCAGCGCACGAAATCCCATCGCGCACCTCGTTTCGAACGTCGCGCTGCCCAGGTGCGGCAACAGGAACGTATGCGGAATCTGGGCATACTCCGCTCTGAAGTCCGGCTCGCCGGTGTAAACATCCAGTCCGGCGCCGCCGAGATGTCCGCTCCGCAGCGCCGCGATCAGCGCATCGTCATCGACGATCTCCCCACGCGCGGTGTTCACGACGATCGCACCGCGGGGCAGTTGTGCAAGACGCGCGGCATTCAGAAATCCGCGCGTCCCGGCGTTGGTCGGCAGGTGCACGCTGACGAACTGGCACGCGGGCCAGAACGTTGCCTCATCCGGGTGATGAATGGCCGCGAATCCCACCGTCGGTTTCGCTGCCCGTGCCAGGTACCGGATCTGCATTCCGAAGGCCACCGCACGCCGCGCCACCGCAGAGCCGATGCGCCCGAGCCCGACGATCCCGAGCGTCTTGCCGTTGACGTGCGTGCCGAGCAGGTGGGTCGGTGCCCAGCCCGGCCAGCTGCGCGTGCGCATCATGGTTTCGCCTTCGCCCGCACGACGTGCCGTGCCGAGTAGCAGCAGCATCGCAATGTCCGCTGTCGCGTCGGTGAGCACGTCGGGCGTATTAGTGACGACGATGCCGCGCCGTTTCGCCGCGGCGACGTCGATGTGGTTGTAGCCGACCGAGAACGTGGCCAGGATCCGCACGCGCTCGGGCAGCGCGGCGATGATCGGCGCGTTGACCGAATCCGTGACCGTGCACAGGACGCCGTCGACGTCCCGGGTATGTTCGGACCAGTCCGCCGGTGTCCAGGGCTCGTCCGACTCGTTCAGGACGGCGCGGTAGTCTCGCCGGGCGCGATCCTCGACCGGCCCGGGCAGGCGGCGCGTGATCGCGAGGGCAGGCTTTTCGGTCGGCATCCCGGCAAGCTACCCGAAAAACCCAGCAGCCAAGGCAGCTTGCGGCGTTTCAGCCGCTCACGTACCATTCGCGCCCCTCGTCCGGACGCCGTCCGGGCGGGGGTGAGACGACAACCGTAACTCCTTGCCGCACCGGGCTTTTCGCTTCACCGGGTGGCTTCATCCACAAGGGGCAGCAGCGAATGCGTCACTATGAAATCGTGTTTCTGGTCCACCCTGACCAGAGCGAGCAGGTTCCCGCCATGCTCGAGCGCTACAAGGGCATGATCGCGACGGGCGGTGGCACGATCCATCGTCTCGAAGACTGGGGCCGGCGCCAGCTGGCGTATCCCATCGCGAAAGTGCACAAGGCGCACTACGTCCTGATGAACATCGAGTGCGACGGCAAGACGCTCAACGAGCTCACCGGCGCATTCCGCTTCAGCGACGCGGTGCTGCGCCATCTCGTCACCAAGGTCGACAGCGCCATGACCGATCCCTCGCCGATGTTCAAGGCGAGCGACGAGGATGGCCGCGGCGAGGGTCCGCTCGGCGAACGCGACGACGATGACGACCGCGGCGATCGCGGCGATCGCGGGGACCGGGGCGACAGAGGCGACAGGGGCGATCGCGGTGACCGCGGCGCTCGCGACGAGCGCTGATCCCCCTGCGACCGCTGAACACGAGGAAGGCACCCATGGCCAGATTTTTCCGCCGCAAGAAGTTCTGCCGCTTCACCGCCGAGGGCGTGAAGCAGATCGACTACAAGGACCTGGCGACGCTCAAGAGCTACGTCACCGAGACGGGCAAGATCGTCCCGAGCCGCATCACCGGCACCAAGTCGCATTACCAGCGCCAGCTCGCGCTCGCGGTCAAGCGCGCGCGCTACCTCGCGCTGCTGCCGTACACCGACCAGCACTGAGGCCGCCGCAATGGAAGTCATTCTCCTGCAGAAAGTGGCGAACCTCGGCACGATCGGCGATCGCGTCAAGGTGCGTCCCGGCTTCGCGCGCAATTTCCTGCTGCCGCAGGGCAAGGCGACGATGGCGACCGAGGCGAACATCAGGAAGTTCGAGGCACGCCGCACCGAGCTCGAGCAGAAGGCTCAGCACGACCTGTCCGGAGCGCAGCAGCGCGCCGAGAAGCTCAAGGATTTCAAGCTGTCGATGACCGCGAAGGCGGGCACCGAGGGCAAGCTCTTCGGCTCGATCGGCACGGCGGACATCGCCGAGGCCGTCACCGGCGCGGGCCACGAGCTGGCGCGCAGCGAAGTGCGCCTGCCCAGCGGTCCGATCCGCGTGATCGGCGATCACGTCGTGATCCTGCACCTGCACGCCGACGTCGAAGTCTCGCTGTCGGTGCACATCGCCGCTGAAGAATAGCCAGGGCACGCCCCGACAATCGCCCGGCCGCACACCGGCGCCGTGATCAAGACGCAGAAGGCGATGCCTTCCGACCCGATGCGGGTTCCGCCGCATTCGGTGGAGGCGGAGCAGGCCGTGCTCGGCGGCCTCATGCTCGAAGGCACCGCCTGGGACGCGATCGCGGACGTCGTCACCGCGGACGATTTCTATCGCAACGACCATCGCCTGATCTTCGATGCCGCCGCGGCGATTGCCGCCGGCAGTCAGGCGATCGACGTCGTCACGCTGTCGGAGTATCTCGAGCGCATCGGGCGCCTCGAAGACGCCGGCGGGCTTGCCTACCTCGGTACGCTGGCACGTGACACCCCGAGCGCCGCGAACATCCGGGCCTATGCCGAGATCGTGCGCGAGCGCTCGCTGCTGCGCGCGCTCATCTCCACCGGCTCGGACATCACCACTTCGGCCTTCAACACCGAGGGGCGCACGGCGCGCGAGCTGGTCGACGATGCCGAGCGGCGCATCTTCGAGATCGCCGAGGCGGGCGCGCGCGGACGGGGCGGCGCGGTGCGCGTCGGCACCATCCTCTCCAACGTGGTCGATCGCATCGATCGCCTGTATCGGGACCCGAACGCCTTGCGCGGCGTGCCGACGGGTTTCACCGAGCTCGACAAGATGACCGGCGGCCTGCAGAAGGGCGACCTGATCATCGTCGCGGGCCGGCCCTCCATGGGCAAATCGACGCTGGCGGTGAACATCGCGGAGAACGCCACGCTCGGCCACGGCATCCCGAGCGCGGTGTTCAGCCTGGAAATGTCGGCCGAGCAGGTGACGCTGCGCATGATCTCCTCGCTCGGACGCATCAACCAGGGCAACCTGCGCACCGGCCGGCTCACGGAAGAGGATTGGCCGCGCATCGACAGCGCGATGACGCAACTGTCGCAGGCAAAGTTCTTCATCGACGAAACACCCGGTCTCACGCCCACGGACCTGCGCGCGCGCGCACGCCGCCTCAAGCGCGAGCACAACCTCGGGCTGATCGTCGTCGACTACCTGCAGCTCATGTCGGTGCCGGGCACCAAGGAAAACCGCGCGACGGAGATCTCCGAGATCTCGCGCTCGATGAAGGCGCTGGCGCGCGAGCTGGAAGTCCCGGTGATCGCGCTGTCGCAGCTCAACCGCGGCGTCGAGCAGCGCGTCGAGAAGAAACCCGTGATGTCGGACCTGAGGGAATGCGTCACCGGCGAAACGCTCGTCTGCCTGACCGATGGACGCCGCGTGCCGATTCACGAGCTGGTTGGGACGCAGCCCGAGGTTTGGGCAGTCGACCCGTATCACTGCCTGATCCCCGCGCGCTCGGACAAGGTCTGGAAAGTAGGCACGCGCCCGGTCTACCGACTGGAGCTGGCGAGCGGACGCTCGATCAGGGCGACCGCCGAGCACCGCCTGCTGGCAGGCGGCGGTTGGACTACGGTCGAGCAGCTCCAGCCGGGCTGCCGCCTGGCACTGGCTCGCGAGATGCCTGAGCCCGCTGAAGCAAGGCGTTGGCCCGACCATCACGTGATCCTTCTCGGGCATCTGGTTGGCGACGGCAGCTACTTGCGCCATCAGCCCCTGCGTTACACGACGGCATCGGAAGCCAACAGTGAGGAACTGGGCATCTTCGACCAGAGATCTCATGAGAAGCGACTACCACAAGGCGTGTTCAGCCTCCCGAACGACCAGATCGCGTTGTTGCTCCGCCATCTCTGGGCGACCGATGGATGTATTTCCGTCCGCCGCGGGCGGGGACAGCCTGGGGTTCACTTCACGTCGGTTAGCCGCGGCCTGGCGATGGACGTGGCTGCGTTGCTGTTGCGCATGGGAATCGTGGCGCGTATCCGCACCACCCATGCCGCGACGCGTCGTCCCTGCCACACGGTCTTCGTCAGCGGCTCCGAGTCGCAGTTGCGTTTTGCCCGGCTCGTCGGTGCCTTCGGCCCTCGCGTGGGCCCGCTCGAGGCGCTGCTCGCTCACCACGCCGGCCGCGCGCCGAACACCAACGTCGACACGCAGATGCGCGGGACGGCATACGGCGGAACTGCCCGTTTCAAGTTCGCTCCGAGTCGAGCCGTAGTCGCGGATCATGCGTACCGTCTGGACAGTGAAGAATTGCCCGACGTCGCGACGTCGGACCTATTCTGGGATCGCGTCGTCGCGATCACTCCGGACGGCGAAGAAGACGTTTTCGATCTCACCGTGCCCGGTCCGGCCAACTGGCTTGCCGACGGCATCGTCACGCACAATTCCGGAGCCCTGGAGCAGGACGCGGATCTGATCCTCATGATCTATCGCGAAGAAGTGTACGAGCCCGACACGCCGCGCAAGGGCATTGCCGACATCATCATTGCCAAGCAGCGCAACGGCCCGACCGGCGACGTCCAGCTCACTTTCCTCGGCGCTTTCACGAAGTTCGAGAATTACGCGCCGGACACCTACGGCGAAGGCGTCCTGCGCTGATCATGGCGGGCCTGATCCGCGCCGTGATCGATTCTTCGGCCCTGCGCGCCAACCTCGCGGCCGTCCGCCGCACCGCGCCGCGCTCGCGCATCCTCGCCATCGTCAAGGCCAACGCGTACGGTCACGACCTCGTGCATACCGCTGCGGCGCTCGCCGACGCGGATGCCTTCGGCGTGGCGCGCCTGGACGAGGGGCTCGCGCTGCGCGCCGCGGGCGTGAAGAGCGAGATCGTGCTCCTCGAAGGCGTGTTCGACGCGGAGCAGATGGCCGTGGCCGCGGCCAACGACTTCGAGCTCGTGGTGCACAATCCGCAGCAGCTGGCGCTGCTGGGCGAATGGCGCGGGACGCAGCGCTTCACCGTGTGGCTCAAGGTCGATACCGGCATGAATCGCCTCGGCTTTCGGGCCGACGAGTTCGGGCCGGCGTACCGCAAGGCGTCAGCGTGCCAGGCCGTCGCGAAGCTGCGGCTGCTCACTCATCTCGCGAACGCGGATGTCGCGAATGACACGACGACGTCCGAGCAGTTGCAGCTGTTCGAGGCCGTGACGTCCGGCTTGAGTCACGAGCGCAGCGTCGCGAACTCGGCCGGTGTGCTCAGCTGGCCCGATTCGCACCTGGATTGGGTGCGGCCGGGTCTCATGCTCTACGGCGTCTCGCCGTTGCCTGGCAAAGTCGCCGCCGATCTCGGCCTGCGCCCCGCCATGACGCTCACCAGTACTGTCATCGCGACGCGGCGTGTGAAGCCCGGCGAGCGCGCCGGCTACGGTGGCCGCTGGACTGCGCGGCGCATGAGCACACTGGCAATCGCCGCGGTCGGCTACGGCGACGGCTATCCGCGCCACATGGCCAACGGCACGCCCGCGCTCGTGAACGGGGCGCGCGCGCCGGTCGCCGGCCGCGTGTCGATGGACATGATTGCCATCGACGTCACGGATCTCGAAGGCGTGAAGGTCGGCGATCCCGTGGTGCTTTGGGGCGATGGCCTGCCGGCGGAGGAAATCGCACCGCACGCCGAGACGCTCGCCTACGAGCTCCTGTGCGGCGTCAGTCAGCGCGTCGAGCACCAGTTCCCCGGCGCCTGACCGCGCGACGCAGTCGTCAAGCCCACCAAACCGTCACGCTCGCAACGGTCGGACTGCCAGCAGTCACGGCCCCAACGTGACTCCCGACCAGAGGAACTCGTTGCCGGTCAGCGAGTACCAGTCGGCGATGCCGTTCACCCGTTCACCGGATACCAGACCGGTTACGGTGACCTCCGTGCCCGCGGGCAGGGAGCGAGCAATCGGGGCGGTGCGCGCGGGCTGCCCGCGCCGGATATTGGCGTTGGCGCGCAGTCGCACACGCTGCTGCGTTCCGGGCGGTGGCGGCGTGACCGGCGGCGGCGCTGCTATTCCCGTGCAGACCTCGAACTCGGTGACGATGTCGAGCAATAGCTGCTCGTAGCTGCGCAGGCTCGCGGCGAGTCCGGTCATCGGATCGGTGCGCCGTTGCGGATCGAGCACCCAGTGACCGACGACACTGCCCTGCGGGTTGAGGTTGAAGCGATGGCATGCGAGCGCAATGACCCAGACGTACCGCTGATAGGCCCGGTCGGCATCGATGTTGTCCCCGTAGCAGTACTCCACGCCCACGGCAGCATCGTTGGCGTCGAGGCCATAGAGCTTGTCGTCCTGCGGCACGTCGTACCGCACGTGCCAGGCCTTCTCGGGCGGCCCGGTGAGCGCCGGTATGCATTCGATGATCTCGCGATCGTCGACGAACAGGTGCGCGGAAGCGGATTTCAGGTTGACGGTGTTCTGGTAGTGGCGCACGTTGCCGCGAGCGGTCGAACGCGGCATTCCCGTATCGTGCGCCACGATGAAACGCACGCCGGGAGCCATCGAGAGGCCCGACCGCCGTTTGCTCGGGGCCGCCAGCAGGTCCGGCCGAACCTCGAACTTCATCTGGAAGTTGCTCATTGCGCCTGCTCGGGCCTAGCCGTAGAAGGTCGGCGTCTTCGGCGCGACATCCGCGGGCGGGTCGTCGTCGGGCTCGCGAGCTGTCTCGCCGCTGGCGGCTCCGGGACGTCGGGGAGGGTGCTCGGCCGGCAGATGCTTGCGGACGAAACCCTCGATGAAATCAGTGCCGGCGTAGCCGATGGCAAGCAGCGCGAGCAGCGCTTCCTTCTCGAGCGCATCGCACCGGTTGCCGGCGACACAAGGGTCGGGGAGGGTCGTGAGCGCGCCGAGAGCGCCGGCCACGAAACCGACCACGAGGCTGAAGACCAGAACACCGGGCTTGAATACTTCGGAGAACGCCTGCTGATTGGCGAGCGCTGCATCGTACGCTTTCTTCAGGCCGACGATCGCGCGCACTCCCTGTCCGACTGCGCCCAACAGCCCCCCGAGCAGCAACAGGTTGATCCACGCGTAGGCCATGACTTTCTCCTCGCTGCGCCGCCCTTCGTCACTTGTCCTTCTTGGGATCCATCGCGAACTTGACGCCGATGTGCGCCGTCAGCTGCTCGTCGACCTCGGGCAGGAACTGGCTGTGATTGGCATAGACGAGGCTGATCGGCATGGAGATGCCAGCGACCTTGGTGGTCAGCGTCAGCGTTGCCACCAGGCGGTCGCGACGCTCGGGGTCGTCGTCATGGTCTTCGTACTTCGCCACCAGGTCGACGCGCGTCTCGCGGTCATCGCCGAGCGCGCGCAGCGTGCGGCCGGCTCCGAGCGAGATGTCGAGGCGCGACGTGCCCTCGCGGGCGAGCGAGATTCCGTCGCGCTCGAAGGCATAGTCGTCTATCTCCACATAGCTCAGCTCGGCGACGAAGCGGTCGGCATTGCGCAGATGCTGCTCCCGGTCGTCGACGTATCGCTTGAACGCGGTGAGGCAGGCTGAGGCTGCTGATACGTCGCCGGGGTTGTCGCACGCAGCGCCTGATGCGGCCTCGAAGCCGCCGGCGCTGGCGAAGCCGAACTCATAGGCAATCTTGAGCGACTTTTCCCGCGCGCCGACGATGACGTCGCGCTCGCGAAACTCCGCACTCACCGTGAGCTGCGGCTGGTTGTTGACCAGCTCCGCGAACATCGGCAACTGATGCTGTTTCGAAATCTCCAGCAGGCGGGCTTCGAGCTGCGCTGCTTCGCTCGCGGCACGTTCGACGACCTCCTGAAGGCCTGGCGTGGCTTTGAGGGGCTTCGACAGGTCGGCATTGCCGACGCGCTCGACGAGGAAGTTCTGTAAAGCGAGCGCGCTGGCGGTGCTTACCTCGGCAGTCGCTTTCGTGATGGCTGCTTCGAACAGTGTCGAATAGCGTTGCCGGTATTGCTCGAAGCTGCGACCGAGGCCGTAGCGGGAGCTCATGTGGTTGTATGTGAACGACAGGGTGTAGTCGTCCGCCGCGTCGAGCTCGGATTCCATGGCGGCGATCGTGTCCGACCCGTCGGGCAAAGCATCGATCGCCTCGCGGAGGGGCTCGAACAGTGTCGGGTCGGTATTGAGTACCGCCTTGAGCTGCGCGTTGCGGTCCTCGGCGAGCGTCGGGATGAGAAAGTTGAGATCCAGCGCCATCAGGTTGTCGGCAGCGTTGCCGTCCGAATCGGACAGCAGTCCGGCCATCGTCATCAACGGCAGGAAGTTGCGCGTTGTGGTGGCCAGGGCAGGCGCGCCACCGTCCAGACCTGTCTCAAAGGTTTTCAGGCGCTCCTCTTCGGCGGCGGTGGCGTGCTCCTTCTTCGTCGTCAGCTTCCCCTTCAGCTTCGGATCGAGGTCCGTGGGTTCCTCCGGCAGGTATCGCCCCCAGCAGGCCTCGATAGTCTCGTCGGGATCGCAGATCAGTTCGGCGCGCGCCGGGGCCGTCAGTACGGGCCCGGCGAGGATGAGAAACCAGGCGCAAGTCGGGCGGGCTGCAAGCTGCATGGCAGGTCCCCTATTGCAGCGTGATGGCGATGATCGTGGCCCGCGCCACGTCGCCGTTGCGCCCCGTGAAGGGTTTGTTGTAGGTCGCCCCGAACACCTCGCCATCCGGGCCGAAGACGGTCGCCCGCACGATCGCGGTCCGTACTTCCTTGCTGGTGAACAGCACCCGCACCCGCCACGTGTACCCCTTGGGGGACGTCAGCTTCTTGCACTTGGGTCCGGGATGCACGTCTGAGTCATCCCAGATCTCCTCCGAACCGTTGTCGAGCAGGTATCGCGCGCTGCCGACGAACGAGCCGGGTGGCGTGTGCGGTCCTTCGACGATCGAGATGCAGAGCTTGGAACCGTCCGGAATGCGATTCTTGACGAAGAGCGTGCTCACGAGTCCTTCCTTTGCTGCCTGCGGACGCGGGGCCCACAGGTCGGCGCCTGGTTACGGAGACGGTGATTGCAAAGGAGGGTAGGCAGCCTTCCTGGCGTTGCCACGCCGGAGCCCGGACGACGCATGGCGTCTTGCAGTCGCTGTTCCATCGACAACTGCCTTCCCTCGACCCCACGGCGCGCGCCGGTGAGTGCAGCTCGCGGTCACGGTGCCGCCACCCGCCGCCGGAAACAGGAATCCTAAAAAGCGCGCGACTTGGTTCTTGTAGTTGCGGTTCACTGTACTCCGAATCGATCGGCCCGCAAGGATGGCGATGCTGTGGCGCAGCGGGTGCGACGATTGTTCATGCCGCAGCGCGACTGCATTCGCGGCCGTCCGCGCGGGTGTATTCTTCTCTCAACGGCCAGGAAACAAGGCCGACACGACACAGAATGGACATCGCGCATGGAGCCGGCGCGTGCCTAGCATGAAGCCGACCCCCTGCCCCACGAAGGCCATCGTTGCCGTCGTCCGTCCCCATCGCCGTGGCCTGGTCGAAGGTTCGTTCCAGCTCGCAGAACCAACGGGGAGAGGGCAATGGCCAGCAGGAAAGCGACGCGCCGAGCGCGTGCGACGGCGGCGAACGGCGTCTACACCTATCGCGGGGGGCGGAAGATCCCGCTGCAGAAAGACCCGACGCGGTTCGTGGTGCGCGCACTGCCCGACGCCGTGACCAACCTCGGTGCGCAACGCACGCAGATCTCCTCCAGTTCCACGCGCGTCAACGTGCGCGCTGCAGATCTGGAGAAGAGGATGGCGCTCGGTCGCGCCATCGCGCCGACCCATCACGCCTATCAGCGCGCGGACAGCCAGGCTGATTTCCTCATTACCGACCGCGTGCTGATCCGGCTGAAGCCGGGCCATGACGACAGCACGGAGATCGACGCGCTGGCCGGCAAGTATGCGCTGCTGGTGCGCGAGCGCCTGGGACCGCGCGAGTTCCTGGTGCAACTCACCAACGACACCGGCATGAATCCCGTCAAGCTGGTGGTCGCTCTCACGGAGGGCGAGCCCGCGGTGGAAATGGCGGAGAACGACCTCAACCAGCACATGACCCGCCGCCTGACGCTGCCGACCGATACGCACTACCTGCGCTGCTGGCACCTGCACGGCAACTTCCCGCACGCCGAGGTCGATCCGCGCGCCTCGGCGCGTTGCGAGCAGGCCTGGCAGCGGCTCGACAGTTATGGCAGCCGCGACGTCGTCGTCGCCGTCACCGATGACGGCTGCAGGCTGGACCATGGCGACTTCAACAACGACAAGTTTGCCGGCTGGGGCTATTTCCAGGGCACGCGCCTGGTGAAGAACATCGATCCCGACGCGCTTGGCGCGTCGATGTACCAGGCCGGCGCCAATCACGGTACCTCGTGCGCCGGCGTTGCAGCCGGCGAGGCGGACGGCGTTCTGACGGTCGGCGCCGCACCGGGCTGCCGTCTGTTGCCCATCAAGTGGGAGTCGAACGACACCTCGCTCTTCGTCAGCGACTCGAAGCTGCTGACGGTGCTGACCTGGATCGCTGACAAGGCGGACGTGGTGTCGAATTCCTGGGGCATCGTGCCCGACAATCAGTTCGCCGCGATGGTCACGGAGCGCATCGCGCAGCTCGCGCAGAACGGCGGGCGCCGTGGCCGCGGCATCGTCTTCCTGTGGGCCGCGGGGAACGAAGACTGTCCCATCGAGTTCAACGGCAACCTCGACATTCCCTACACCGACGGCTGGAACGCCTCCGGCAACTGGGTCGGAGTGCAGAAGGCGCGCCGCTTCCGCAATTCGCTGGTCGCTCTGCCGGGGGTGATGCACATCGCCGCGCTGGCGAGCAATGGCCAGCGCAGCCACTACTCGAACTATGGCACCGGCATCGACATCACCGCGCCGTCGAGCAATTCACATGCCTTCTGGCGCATGTCAGTGCCGGGTATCGGTGTCGTTGCCGCCACGGGCGAAGGGCAGCGGTACACCGTGGCGTTCGGCGGTACGTCGAGCGCCACGCCCCTGGTCGCCGGCGTCGCCGGACTCGTGATCTCGGCAAACCCGCTGCTCACGGCGGCCGAGGTGTGCGCGATCCTGCGGCGCACCGCCTCGAAGAATCTCGACTTCACCCCGTACCCGCGCACTCCGCCGGCGTCGTTCGATCCGTCGCCCACCTGGGATATCTCGCCGGTTCCGCCGTTTGCCAGCGGTGCGTTCACCAACGTTGGCCATGCGGACGGTACCTGGAGTCCGTGGTTCGGGCACGGCAAGGTGGACGCCGAAGCCGCAGTCGTCGAAGCCATGCGACTGCGCGCGCCGGCGCCTGTGCCGGCGCCGCAACCGGGATCCGGGATCAGCGGCGAATCGACGCGCACGCTCGCCATTCCGGACGACAACCCGGCAGGAATCGCCGACGACATCCAGCTCACGGGACAAGGCGACGTCGGCGACGTGAGAATCGAGGTCGACATTCGCCACACCTACGTCGGGGATCTGACGGTCACGCTCGTCGCGCCCAACGGCACCGCCGTCGCCGTTCACCGCCGCAACGGCGGGAACCAGAACGACCTGCGGCGCAGCTGGTCGACGTCCGACACGCCCGCGCTGAGCGCACTGTCGGGCGGGCCGATCGCCGGGACCTGGCGCCTGCACGTTCGCGATGAAGCGGCCATCGACACCGGCTCGCTGAACGGATGGAAGCTGGCGATCACGCAATCCGGAATCCGCAGCTTTGCGCGTACGGACGCCGCGAGCACGGCCATTCCCGACAACAACGCTGCCGGCGTCAGGCGTCCCCTGGTCTGCGACATCGCGGGACGCATCGTCGACATCGCCGTGCACGTGGACATCACGCACACGTACATCGGCGATCTCAGCGTTGCGCTGCTCGCGCCCTCAGGAACGCGCGCTGTCCTGCACGATCGCACGGGCGGTTCGGCGGACAACCTCATCCGCTCGTGGGCAGCCACGACTGCGGGACTGACCGCCCTGCTGGGCCAGCCCTCCAGGGGAACGTGGATTCTCGAAGTCGCGGACCGCGCCGCCGTCGACGTCGGCAAGCTCAATCGCTGGGGTCTGACGCTGCGCGTCTCCTGACTGCAACCTGCGGTGCGTGTCCCCGAATATCGATGCCCCCCGGCGTCGGGGCTCGCGCCTGTTGCACTGACGATGGTGCGTGTACTCGCGGTAAGAACTTCCATTCCGGAGCGTCGTCCCGGCTCGTGCCGCCGGTGTTTTCCGTAGCCTTCGCACGTGGCATGGATGTTGCCCCTCTGCAATGTGAGATCTTGCAGGAGGATCGATATGACGACGAGAGTAGTGGTTGCCGATGAGCACGAAGCCCGGTTCTACGACGTCGAGGGCGCGCGCGAGCCGCTGCACCTGACGGCGAGCCTCGAGGACGGCGCGGCGCGCATGCAGGATCGAGACCTGGAATCAGACCGGCCGGGCAGGGCGCTCGGCGCGAACGGCGTGCGCAGCGCCATGGATGGCGAACGCAGCACGAAAAAGGAATACATCAATCGCTTCGCGCGTCACGTTGCACGGGCCATCGAAGCGGGGCGTCGTCACCGGCAATTCGATCGGCTGGTGCTGATCGCGGCGCCGCGCATGCTCGGCCTCATCCGCCCGCATCTCTCGCCGCCGTGCCGCGCGCTCATCGCTGCGGAGATCACCAAGGATCTCAGCGACGTGGACGAACGCAAGCTGCGCAAATACCTGCCGCGCCAGGCGCTGGCGCGGCGTGGCCCGATGTTGCACTGACGGAGGCGTCCCGTCGGCGGGCCGTCGAAATCAGCTCTCGAAGAACCCCATCTTGACGCCGGCGAGCTGGATGACGTCGTTGTCGCGCAGGCGGCGCGCCTGCGGACCGATCGGCGTGCCGTTCACCAGCGGGAAATCCCCGTCCTTGCCGCTGTCCACGTGCACGATGAAGTAACCTTCGGCGCGACGAGTGATGGCGGCGACCTGGACTCCCGGGCGGCCCAGGGTCGTGAGCGCCTTGAGCAATTCGAGCTCGCGCCCGGCGAATGCGCCGCTCAGCACTTGCAACTTGGCTTTGGGCAGCGCGACCGGCGCATCCGCGCCCGACGCAGCGGCGGCTGCCGCAGCGGCAGCAGCTCTGGGTGCAGGCGTCGCGGCTGCGGCCGCAGCGGCAGGCTTCGCAGCCACCGCTTGCTCGACCGCCTTGTCGACCTTCCGCATCCGGTCCTGCTCCTCGGCCTTCGAGCCGGGAGTGATCACCATCGTCTTCTCGAACTCGTCCTGCTCGGGATCGGCGTCCGCCTGGTCGACGAAACGCAGCTGATGATGGCCGACGGTGACGACGTCGCCGTGCTGCAACGCGTGCTTCTTGATCAGCTTGCCGTTGACGTAGGTGCCGTTGGTGCTGTTGAGGTCCTCGAGGAACGAATCGTTGAGGATGTTGATGATGAGCGAGTGGTGGCCGCTCACCGCGGGATTGTCGATGCGGATGTCGTTGTCGGGCAGACGGCCGATCGTGTAACGCTCCTTGTTCATGTTGTATTCCGCCAGCACCTGACCGTCCAGGCTCAGCACTAACCTAGCCATGCGATTGCCTCATTGGGGGCGTCACCCGAACCATCCCAGAATCTTGTCGAGCATCTTGCGGCGCGCCGGAAACGAGTCTACGACGTGCGCCATCACGACCGATACGTTGTCGCGCCCGCCGTTGTCGTTCGCGAGCTGCGTCAGCTGTTTAGCAACTGAATCAAGATTAGCACTAAAGGTGCTGATTGTTAAGTGAATATCCTCATCCTCGACCATGTCCGAAAGACCGTCCGAGCACAGCACATAGTAGTCGCCCTTGTGCACCGCCTGCTCGTTGATCTCCACCTCGACGTTGGGCTCCACGCCGAGCGCGCGCGTCACGTAGTTCTTGTTGGTGGCGCGCTGCGCCTCCTCCTGCGAGTAGAAACCGCGATCGACGAGCTCCTGCAGCAACGAGTGATCCATCGTCACCTGCTCGAAGCGGTCGCTGCGCAGGCGATAGAGGCGCGAGTCGCCGACGTGCGCGATCGAGACGCGGTTGTCGTAGAACAGGCAGCTCACGATCGTAGTGCCCATGCCTTCGCACTGCGGCTGGGTCTTCGACGTCTGGTGGATGATCTTGTTGGCGCGATAAATCGCGTCGCGCAGGATGATGCTCGGGCGCGTCAGCCCGGTTTCCGGGTCCGAGCCCTCCCAGTCCTCGCGGGCGAACGCCTCGCGCACCAGGTTGACGATGGTCTTGACCGCGATGCCGCTCGCGACCTCGCCGGCGTTGTAGCCGCCCATGCCGTCGGCCAGCACCAGCAGGCCGACGTCGCCGTCGACGCCGATCGTGTCCTCGTTGTGCTCGCGCACCTTGCCGGTGTCGGTGAGCGCAACGCACTCGAGCTTGCCGCGCAGGCTGATCATGCGCGACTCACAGGCCCTGCGCCTTCACCAGGCGCGCACAGCTGCGCAGCGCCGTGGCGAGCTCGCCGCCGTTCTGGAAACGGTCGTCGGCGCGCTTCTGCAGCGCGCGCGTCACGATGGCTTCGAGCAGGCCCGGCAGGTCCGGGCGGATGGCGCGCAGCGGCGGGTGCGGCTCGTTGGCGATCTTGAACATCAGCCCGGTCATCGAGTCCGCGCGGAACGGCAGCTGCGCCGTGAGTAACTGGTAGAGCGTCACGCCGAGGGAGAACAGGTCCGAAGTGCCCTGCACTGTGCGGCCCTCGAGCTGCTCGGGCGACATGAAGGAGGGAGTGCCGAGAACGATTCCGGATTTGGTGGTGCCACTGTTGGTCAGTCGCGCAATGCCGAAGTCGGTGATCTTGAGGCCGTCATTGGCCCGATCGAACATTATATTAGCGGGTTTGATATCGCGGTGGACCACGTTCTGCCGGTGTGCGTGGGTCAGCGCTTCGGCGACGCGTGCCAGCAGCTCGACGACCTGGGACGCGGGCAGCAGGGTTGCCGAGGACGTGAAGTCGCTGAGCGGATCCCCGCTCAGATACTCCATCGCGATGTACGCCAATCCGTGATCCTCGCCCGCGTCGTACACGGTGACGATGCCCGGATGATTGAGCCGCCCGGCAGTTTCCGCTTCGCGGAAGAAGCGCTGCCGCGCCTCCTCGAGCTGCTCGTCGTCGAACTCGCGAACGAGCGGCAGAGCCTTGATCGCCACCACGCGATTGATCGTCGGATCGCGCCCCTGGTAGACGACTGCCATCGCGCCGCGGCCGATCTCGCGCTCGATGACGTAGCGCCCCAGGCGCTCGGGCGTCGTCGCCGACCGTCGGGCGGAAACTGGCGGCGCAGACTGGCTCGCAGGGGTCATGCGGTTCGAAAATGATCCGTGCTACTGGCGAAGGACTCGCAAGCCTAACCGGTCACACAGCGGCCGGCGGCGTGACATGAATGATCCGTGCGCTGGGCCACGCCGGCCAGCGCCATTTCTTGCCGCTGGTCACACATTGTGCTCGCTGAGCTCCCCCCTGTGGACGCCCTAGAAGCGGCCGGCAGTATAGACGATAGGCGGTTGTTCCAGAGGCAAAAAACGCCGCAATGACGTGGTCCGCGAGGACCAGTCTTGCAGCTCGCGGTGCGTGCTAGGATGCACGCCTTTCGCCGGCACCCCTGAGTGGTCAGAGCCCGAATCCTCTTCGTCTGCACCGCCTGCGGTGGCACCGCGCCCAAGTGGCAGGGTCAGTGCAGTTCGTGCGGCGAATGGAACACGTTCGCGCCGGCTCCCGCAGCCGCCACGCCCGAGCGCAGCAAGCCGCATGCGGCCGCATCGAGTACCGAGCTGCGAGCTGTCCTGCGGCCTGAAGTCGAGCAACGGATCTCGACCGGCCTGCAGGAACTCGATCGCGTGCTCGGTGGGGGCCTGGTCGTGGGTTCCGTCACGCTCCTCGGCGGCGACCCGGGAATCGGCAAGTCCACTCTGCTGCTGCAGGCCGCAGTCGGCATCGCCGCCCAGGCACCGGTGCTCTACGCCACGGGCGAGGAATCACTGAACCAGGTTGGGATGCGGGCGCGGCGCCTCGGCCTCGAGAGCGGCGCCGCCTCCCTCATCGCCGAAACATCCGTCGAAAGTGTGATCGCAGCGGCCTCGGCAGCTCGCGCGGGTGTCGTCGTCGTGGATTCGATCCAGACCATGGCGAGCGAGGAGAGCGACTCGGCACCGGGCGCGGTCGCGCAGTTGCGAGAATCGGCCGCGGCGCTGGTTCGCTTCGCGAAGCGCACGGGCACCGCGGTGCTGCTGATCGGGCACGTCACGAAGGAAGGCGTGATCGCGGGGCCGCGCGTGCTCGAGCACATGGTCGACACGGTGCTCTACTTCGAGAGCGACAGCGGCAGTCGTTTTCGCGTCGTGCGCGCCGTGAAGAACCGCTTCGGGGCCGCGAACGAGATCGGCGTGTTCGCCATGAGCGAGGCGGGGCTGAAGGAAGTTCGCAATCCGTCCGCGATCTTCCTGTCGCGCCAGGGCGCGCCGAGCGCCGGCAGTATCGTCATGGTGGCGCGCGAAGGCACGCGCCCGCTCCTGGTCGAGGTGCAGGTGCTGGTCGACGATTCGGTGCTCGCCAATCCGCGGCGCGTGGCTGTGGGCGTCGACAACAACCGGCTCGCGCTCCTGCTGGCAGTGTTGCATCGACACGCGGGCATCGCAATGCACGGGCAGGACGTATTCGCCAACGTCGTCGGCGGCGTGCGCATCGCCGAGACCGCGGCGGACCTGCCGATGCTTCTCGCTGCCGTGTCGAGCCTGCGCGACCGCGCGCTGCCACAGGACCTGGCCGCGTTCGGTGAAGTCGGGCTCGCCGGAGAAGTTCGACCGGTGCCGTACGGCGAGGAGCGCATCCGCGAAGCGGCGAAGCACGGTTTGCGCACGGTTGTCGTGCCCGAGGCAAACAAACCCAAAGTCGCGCCGGACGGCGTACAAGTGATTGCTGTGCAGCGTCTCTCCGACGCACTCGAGCGCTGGTTCCAGCATTAGACGTATGATCTGGGCCCGGACACGACGAGCCGTTAGCGGATCGCCACCTCGCCCGCCGCGGCAATCGAAAGAACAATCACGAGCTGAGGAGGGTTCCATGCGTTCCGCTATTGCCGCTGTTTCCTGCACGCTCGCGCTCGCTTGTCTCGCCGCTTGTGACGGCCTCGTGCTCACGGACGTGTTGCACCAGGACGGCGGCGAGCAAGTCAACGCCCAGTGTCCGGCCGGGTCGTACCTGGTCGGGTTTTCCGGCAGCCTCCGGCCGAACGAATGGATGACGCGTCTCGACATGGCTTGCGCGGCGTGGAACGGCACCTCGTTCGGCAGCAGCACCTCGAGCAATGCGTTCGGCCCGGGCGGCGGCGGCGGTTACTCGACCGGCGGATGCCCTCCTTCGAGCGCCGTCTACAGCGTCGTCGTTGGAATCCACGCGCCGAACGGCAACGTCAAGCGCGTGCATGCCACCTGCTGGAACCAGTTCGAGGTGGCCGACGCGTACTACACCGTCGGCGTGGCGTCCGCGTCGCCCGGCCTCACCCTCGGAGACGTGGCGTGCCCCACGACTCATCGCGCTGTGGGCATTCGGGGTCGCGTCAGTCCTGACGGCGTCGATGGCTTCGGGCTGCTGTGTCGCGCGAAGCCCTAGAGACTTCTGCGGCCAATCCCGACGCCAGCTCCCTCAATCGCCGGGCGGCGGCGGCAGCGGCCGCACGCGCACCGTGCGCACCTGGTTCTCGCCGGTCTGCAGGACTTCGAGCGCGTAGTTGCCGATCCGCAGGCTGACGCCGGGCTCCGGGATGTTTTCCAGGTACTCGATGACCAGGCCGTTGAGCGTCTTCGGCCCGTCGGTCGGCAGCGCCCAGTGCATCGCCCGGTTGAGCAGGCGCACGCTCGCACTGGCGTTGACCACGAAACTGCCGTCGGGCTCGGCGTGCACGTCCCGGTGCATCATCGTCGCCGGGTCGGTGGTGAACTCGCCGACGATCTCCTCGAGGATGTCCTCGATCGTCACCAGCCCCTGCACGTCGCCGTACTCGTCGACCACGAGCGCGATGCGCCGCTTCTGGCGCTGGAAGTTCAGCAGCTGCGTGTTGAGCGGCGTGCCCTCGGGCACGAAGTACGCGTCGCGCGCGCGCGCCAGCTCGGTGAGCGTTTCGCGGGTGAGGCGCCCGCGCAGCAGCTCGCGTGCGACGACTTTCATGTGCAGGATGCCGATCACGTTGTCGAGCTCGCCCTCGTACACCGGCATGCGCGTGTGCTGGCTCTGACGCAGCTGCGCGAGGACGTCGTCCCAGTCGTCGTTGAGGTCGATGCCCACGACTTCGTTGCGCGGGACCATGATGTCGTCGACCGTCACCTTCTCCAGGTCCAGGATGCTGAGCAGCATCTGCTGGTGACGCTGCGGCACCATCGCGCCGGCTTCCGCAACCACGAGGCGCAGTTCCTCCACGCCGAGCGAGTGCTCGCTCACCTGCTCCTTCGACACACCGATCAGCCGCAGGAACCCGTTCGCGAGCTTGTTGGCGACCCAGACGAGCGGCCAGCTGATCCAGACCAGCGGCCAGTAGATGTATGCCGCTGGGATGCCGATGCGCTCGGGGCGCACGGCGGCGTAGATCTTGGGCGCCAGCTCGCAGAACACCACAGTGAACAGGCCGAGCCCGATGGTCGTCGCGAACACGAGCGCGTCGCCGCCGTAGCGCTGCGCGATGAGCGTCGCGACGGTCGGCGCCGCCATCGTGGTCAGCGTGATCCACAGCAGGTTCACGCCGAGCCAGCGGTCCGGGTTGCGCGTGAGCTTTTCCGCGAGCTGGGCGGAGCGGTTCCCGGCGGTGGCGCGGCTGCGCAGGCGGTAGCGGTTGACCGTCAGGAGGGCAACTTCGGTGCCGGCGAAGAACGCGACGAGGAACAGGAGGAGGAGGACGTAGATGACCAGAATCAGCGTGGGTTGGTCGCTCAAGCGCGGAGCCTCGCGAGGGATTGCGGAAAAATTGGAGCAAGTGCCCGGGACCGGTGTCAAGGAAAGCACGTCGCCGGCATAATCGACAGTCCTCGCCCGACCGCCGGCGCCGACCGCACCGCACTACATGTTCGACAAGCTCACTCAACGCCTCTCAGCGACGCTCGACGGCCTGCGGGGCCGTGGTCGCATCACCGAGGAGAACGTCGGCGACGCGTTGCGTCAGGTGCGCATGGCGCTCCTCGAGGCCGACGCAGCCCTGCCGGTGGTGAAAACCTTCATCGAAGCCGTGAAGACACGCGCGATCGGTGCGGAAGTCACGCGCAGCCTCACGCCGGGCCAGGCTTTCATCAAGATCATTCACACCGAGCTCGTCGCCGTGATGGGCGAGCCGAGCGAGGGGCTGAACCTGCGCGTCCCGGCACCGGTCGTCGTGCTGTTGGCGGGCCTGCAGGGCGCCGGCAAGACCACCACGGCCGGGAAGCTCGCACGCTGGCTCATGGCCCAGAACCGCCGGCGCGTGCTCCTCGCGAGCGCGGACATCCATCGGCCCGCGGCGATCCTGCAGCTCGAGAAACTGGCGGTGCAGGTGGGCGCCGCGTTCCATCCCGTCACTGCCGAGCACAAGGCTGAGGACATTGCGGCTGCGGCACTCGTGCACGCTCGCCAGGGGCTGTTCGATGCGCTCATCGTCGACACAGCGGGGCGCCTGCACGTCGACGCCGAGATGATGGAAGAGGTGCAGCGGATCGATCGCGCGCTCACCCCGAGCGAGCGTCTTTTCGTCGTCGACAGCATGGCGGGCCAGGACGCAGTGAACGCGGCTCGCGCATTCGGCAGCGCCCTGGAGCTGACGGGCATCGTGCTCACGAAAGCCGACGGCGACGCGCGCGGCGGTGCGGCGCTGTCGGTGCGGCAGGTGACAGGCAAGCCGATCCTGTTCCTCGGGGTCGGCGAGAAGATCGAAGCGCTCGAACCTTTTCAACCCGAGCGCGTGGCCTCGCGCATCCTCGGCATGGGTGATGTGCTGGGGCTGGTGGAGCAGGTCGAGCAGCAGGTCGACCGCGAGCAGGCGCAGAAGCTCGCGCAGAAGATCAGCAAAGGCAAGGAATTCGACTTCAACGACCTGCGCGATCAGCTCGGCCAGCTGCAACAGATGGGGGGCCTGAGCGCGCTGCTCGACAAGCTGCCGGCGCAACTCGCCGGCGCGGCAGGGGCGCCGGGGCAAATGGACGACCGGCAGATCCGTCGTCAGATCGCGATGATCAACTCCATGACGCCGCGCGAGCGTCGGCGGCCGAACCTCATCGACGGGTCGCGAAAGCGGCGTATCGCCGCCGGCTCGGGGACGCAGGTGCAGGACGTCAACCGGCTGCTCAAGCAGTTCCTGCAGATGCAAAAGGCCATGAAGCAGTTCTCCAAAGGCGGCCTGAAGAAGATGCTCCGGGGAATGGGGGGCAAGATGCCCCCGTTCATGCGGCCTCGCTGAAGGCGCCGGGCGAAGGCGCAGAGCCGGGGGTGATCGGGTCGGTGGGTGACCCCGGGATTGCGTCGAAAACCCGGACTCGAGGCCCTGTAGCGGCTCCGACGGCGGCCGTCCGGAGCTGCCTGCGTTTGACCTTACTTGCCCACGCCGTGGCGGGGCCCCGGGGCGGATGCCGAGGGCTCGTTCGCCAGCGGAAAAATTCCCCTTCAGACAGAGTTTTGAGTAGAATCCGCGGCTCATTTTTGGACCCCTCGGACGGGTGAGCTCGCAGATGGTGACGATTCGTTTGACGCGGCGAGGCGGCAAGAACCAGCCTTTCTACCATGTCGTGGTTACCGACAAGCGCCGCCGACAGGGCGGCAACAGCATCGAGCAGGTGGGCTTCTTCAACCCGCGTGCGACGGGTGGCGACAGCCGCCTGCGGCTGGACATCGGCCGTATCGAGTACTGGACCGGGAAGGGCGCGGAAGTCTCCGATCGCGTCAAGAGCCTCGTCGCCGGGTATCGCAAAGAAGCTGCCGGCAAGCCGGCAAACGCCTGACGTCGCCGTGAGCGCCGCGGACGCCCGCGAGCGCGTGATTCTCGGGCGCATCACCGGTGTGTTCGGAATCAAGGGCTGGGTCAAGATCCAGTCGTACACCGACCCGGTCGAATCGATCCTCGGTTTTGGCGACTGGCTGCTGCAGCAGCGCGCGACGCAGCGCACGGTCACGGTGCGCGAGGGGCGGCGTCACGGACGCCAGGTGGTCGCGCACATCGAGTCGTACGACGACCGCGATCGCGCGGCAGGATTGGTGGGCGCAGAGATTTCGGTATTGCGCTCGGTGCTGCCCGAGCTCGGAGCACGCGAGTTCTATCGCGCCGACCTGATCGGGCTGACCGTGCGTGACGGCAACGGAGTGGTGCTGGGCCGGCTGGATCACTTCATCGACGCGCCGGCGCACCCGGTGATGGTAGTGCGCGGCGAGAAGGACCTGTGGCTCCCGGCGACGCCGCCATACCTGCGGCGGATCGATCTGGACGCGGGCGAGATCGTCGTGGACTGGCAGCCGGGCGAGGAAACGCCGCCGGACGTCGGTTGAGGCCACTGCGGCCATGGGTGCAACCACGGCAGCGGCGATGCATTTCGAGGTGGTGACGCTGTTTCCGGACTTGATCCGGGATGCGTTGCGCTTCGGCGTGACGGCACGCGCGCTCTCGCGCGGCCTGGTCACGGTGGGGCTGCAAGACCCGCGCGCGTTCACGACGGACGTGCATCGCACGGTCGACGATCGACCGTACGGCGGCGGGCCGGGCATGGTGATGAAGGTCGGGCCGCTGCGCGATGCGATTCGCGCGGCGCGTTCGAAGGCTCCGGCCGGCAGTCGCGTGGTGTACCTGTCGGCGCAGGGGCGCGTGTTCGATCAGTCGGTGGCGCGCGAGCTGCTGGCTGCGCAAGGCTTGGTGCTGGTCTGCGGCCGCTACGAGGGCGTGGACGAGCGGTTGATCGAGTCCGAGGTCGACGCAGAGCTGTCGGTTGGAGACTACGTGCTGAGCGGCGGCGAGCTGCCGGCGCTGGTCGTGATCGACGCGCTCACCCGGCTGGTGCCGGGCACGCTCGGCGATGCGGAGTCCGCAGAGCAGGACTCCTTCGCCGACGGATTGCTCGACTGGCCGCACTACACGCGGCCGGAAGAGATCGACGGCCGGCGCGTGCCGCAGGAGCTGGTCAACGGCAACCATGCGGCGATACGTCGCTGGCGGCTCAAGCAGGCGCTCGGCCGCACGTGGCGGCGGCGCCCGGAGTTGCTGGCGAAGTTGAGTTTGACGGAGGAGCAGCGCGGGCTGCTCGACGAATTCATCGCAGAGAAGAAGACCGAAGCCAAGAGAGAACAGCCATGAACAAGATCATCCAGCAGCTCCAGGCCGAGCGCGCCACGCGCAAGGTGCCCGATTTCTCGCCCGGCGACACCGTCGTGGTGCAGGTGAAAGTCGTCGAAGGCGACCGCGAGCGCACCCAGGCCTACGAGGGCCTGGTGATCGCCAAGCGCAACCGCGGCTTCAACTCCTCGTTCACGGTGCGCAAGGTTTCGCACGGCGAAGGCGTGGAGCGCGTGTTCCAGACCCACAGCCCCTCGATCAGCGAGATCGTGGTGAAGCGTCGCGGCAACGTCCGCCGCGCCAAGCTCTACTACCTGCGCGACCTGTCGGGCAAGGCTGCCCGCATCGAAGAGAAGGTCTGACCGTTCTGCACAGTCGCGAAGCCGGCCGGCGCGGATGCGTCCGGCCGGCACGATGGCGACACCGGCGCGACGGACGGCTGCCGCCGAAAAGTCCCGTGCCGTAGACTTGGGCACTCCGCCCCGGACGTGCCAACCATGAAAATGTTGCCGACCCGCCTGGCCCTCTGGCTGGGCATGCTGATCCCGCTGCTCGCTCCTTCCGCCGCGTCCGCAGCCGCCGGAGACGTCCTCAAACAGCTCGAGATGCCCGAAGGGTTCGAGGTGAGTGTCCTGACGGACGCCGTGCCAGGGGCGCGCTCGCTGGCCCTCGGCTCCAAAGGCACTCTCTTCGTCGGCACGCGGGGAGCGGGAACGGTGTACGCCGTGCGCCAGTCGGCGGGCGCCGCGCCGCAGGTTTTCAAGATCGCGACCAGCCTCAATAGCCCGAACGGCGTCGCCTTTCGCGACGGCTCGCTGTACGTCGCCGAGATCCACCGCGTCATCCGTTTCGATCGCATCGAAGAGCAGCTCGAGCGCCCGCCGCAGCCCGCGGTCGTGACGGACGAGCTGCCGGGCGATCGTCATCACGGCTGGCGCTACATCGCCTTCGGTCCGGACGGCAAGCTGTACGTGCCGATTGGCGCGCCCTGCAACGTGTGCGACCAGAAGGGCTACGCGGTGATCACGCGCATGAACGCGGACGGCACGGGGCGGGAAACCTTCGCCAGCGGCGTGCGCAATACCGTCGGCTTCACGTGGCATCCGGCGACGCGCGATCTCTGGTTCACGGACAACGGGCGCGACTGGCTGGGCGATGACCGCCCGCCGGACGAGCTCAACCGCGCGCCGCGCGCCGGCATGCACTTCGGATTCCCGTTCTGTCACGGCGGCACCATCGCGGATCCCGAGCACGGTTCGCTCGGAGCCTGCAAAGATGCGGCGCCTCCCGCGCGTGCGCTCGGAGCCCACGTGGCCGCACTCGGCGTCAAGTTCTACACGGGCAAGCAGTTTCCGCCGGAGTATCGCAACCAGCTGCTGGTTGCGGAGCACGGCTCCTGGAATCGCAGCGAGCGTGCCGGCTACCGGCTGATGCTCGCGCGTCTCGAAGGCAACGAAGTTCGCGCCTACGAGCCGTTCGTCACGGGCTGGAACCAGCCGGACGCCGTGCTGGGCCGGCCCGTGGACGTGCTCGTCATGCCCGACGGTTCGGTGCTGGTTTCGGATGATGCCGTAGGCGCTGTCTATCGCATCACGTATCGTGGCGGCACCTGAAGGCGCCACTCGGCTCATTGAGATAGGCTCTACGCACATGGCGATCTGGCGGACGTTCCTGGCAATCCTCGCGTTCATCTGGCGCGGTCTCGATGGGCTGAGGAAGGTGCTGCATCTCGTGCTGCTGCTCTTCCTGTTCCTCGTGCTCCTCGCCCTGATGAGCTCGTCGATTCCGATCGTCCCGCACCGGGCGGCGCTGGTGCTCGACCTGCGTGGCCGCCTCGTCGAGCAACTCACCGGCGATCCCCTCGACCGCGCGCTCGGGCGCGCCACCAACCAGGCCGAGAGCGAGACGCGGCTGCGCGACGTGCTCGACGTGCTGCGAGCCGCGGCCAGCGACGACCGCATCAAGGTGGTGGTGCTCGATCTGCGCGATCTCGGCGGCGGCGGCCTGAGCAAGATGCAGAACATTGCCGCGGCGCTCACCGCGTTCCGCGAATCGGGCAAAAAAGTCATCGCCACCGGCGTGAATTTCGAGCAGGCGCAGTATTACCTGGCGGCGCACGCCGACGAGGTGTACCTCGACCCGATGGGTCTCGTGTTCGTCGACGGCTTCGAGTACTACCGGCTGTACATGCGCGAAGCGATCGACAAGCTGGGCGTCGACGTGAACGTGTTCCGCGTCGGCACGTACAAGAGCTTCACGGAAAACTACACGCGCGACGACATGTCCGCCGAGGAGCGTGAAGAGAGCCAGGCGTGGCTCACCGGCCTCTGGGACGCCTACCAGGCAGACATCGTCAAGGCACGGGGGCTTCCTGACGGCGCGCTCCAGTCCTACGTGAACGAGGCGGCCGCGCTGATCCGCGGCGCGAAGGGCGACGCAGCGAAGGTCGCGCTGGCGCAGGGGTTGGTCACCGCGCTCAAGTCGCCTGAACAGGTGGGCGAGCAGATCGAAGCAATCGTCGGCACGGACAACAGCACGCACACGTTCAATGCCGTGTATTTCGATGCCTATCTCACGGCCGTGCACGCGGAGCAGCGAGTGAAGTTCAGCAATCCGCCGCCGAGCCTGACCGCGAGCCAGAAGGCCGTCGAAGGTCCCGCGGCAGCGGATGCGGCAACGGCGGATGCGGCAACGGCGGATGCGCCGGACGCGGATTCGCCGGCCACCCAGGGCAGCGCGAAGCCTGACGCGCCGGTTGCTGCGAGCGGCGAGGGCACGAAGAAGCGCCAGGAAGGTGCGGTGGGCGTGATCATCGCCGCGGGCGAGATCCTCGACGGAGAGCAGCCGCCCGGAACCATCGGCGGCGACTCGGCCTCGGCAGTCATCCGCGACGCGCGTTTCGACGACGACATCAAGGCCGTGGTGATGCGCATCGACACGCCGGGGGGCAGCATCTACGCCTCTGAGCAGATCTATCGCGAGCTCGCCGAGTTGCGCGCGGCGGGCAAGCCCGTCATCGTCTCGATGAGCAGCACCGCGGCATCGGGGGGCTACTACATCGCTGCCGGCGCGGACGAGATCTGGGCCGCGCCGACGACGCTCACCGGATCGATCGGCGTGTTCGCCGCGATTCCGACCTTCAACCGCACCCTCGGCAAGCTCGGCCTGCACAGCGACGGCGTCGGCACCACCAGGCTGAGCGGACAGTTCCGTCTCGATCGCGAGCTGGGTGCGGATGCGAAAGCGATCCTGCAGTCCGGCGTCGAGAACGCGTACCAGCAGTTTCTCGAGCGCGTCGCACAGAACCGCAAGAAGACGCCGGAAGAGATCGACAAGGTTGCGCAGGGGCGGGTCTGGACGGGCGCGACCGCCAAAGAGATCGGTCTGGTCGACGAGCTCGGCACGCTGGAGGAGGCGATCGCCGCTGCGGCGGGCCGTGCGCAGCTCGGCGACGACTACGAGGTGCGCTACCTCGATCCGGACCTGACGTGGCAGCAGGCGCTGATGCTGCAGTTCCGTTCCGGTGCCTCAGCGGTGGCGGAGAAGATGGGATTCGGCGACTCGCGTCCCGCGATCCTGCGACGCGTGCTCGATCCGCTCGAGCGCGAGATCGAGCGCTGGGCGCGCTTCAACGATCCGCGCCACCTCTATTCCTACTGCTTCTGCACGGATCAGTAGAAGAGCGGCCCGCGCTTTTCAGCGGACCGCCATTCGGGCGGGAACGGTCGGGTCAGACGGTCCAGTCGAGGATGATCTTCCCCGACTTGCCGCCGTTCAGCGCCTCGAACGCGGCGCGGTAGTCCGTATACGGCAGGTGATGCGTGATCACCGGCGACACGTCGAGTCCGCTCTGCAGCATGGTTGTCATCTTGTACCAGGTCTCGAACATCTCGCGGCCGTAGATGCCCTTGAGCACGAGGCCCTTGAAGATGACCTGGTTCCAGTCGATCGCGGTCTCGCCGGGCGGGATGCCGAGCAGGGCGACGCGTCCGCCGTGGTGCATCGTGCGCAGCAGCTCGCGAAACGCGCTGGCATTGCCCGACATCTCCAGCCCGACGTCGAAGCCCTCGAGCATGCCGAGTTGCTTCATCGCATCGTCGAGCGAGCCGCGCGTCACGTTGAGCGCGATGCTGGCGCCCATCTTCTTCGCCAGGTCGAGCCGGTAGTCGTTCACGTCGGTGATGACGACGTGGCGCGCCCCGGCGAAGCGCGCGATCGCGGTCGCCATGATGCCGATCGGACCCGCGCCCGTGATCAGCACGTCCTCGCCGACCAGGTCGAACGACAGCGCGGTGTGCGTCGCGTTGCCGAGAGGATCGAGGATGGCGGCGGTGTCGTCGCCGATGTTGGCCGGCAACTTGAAGGTGTTCACCGCCGGGATCGACAGGTACTCGGCGAAACAGCCGGGTCGGTTGACGCCGACGCCGACGGTATTGCGGCACAGGTGACGGCGCCCGGCGCGACAATTGCGGCAGTAGCCGCAGGTAATGTGGCCTTCACCCGAGACGCGGTCGCCGGGCTCGAGGCCGGTGACCTCGCTGCCGATCTGCACCACTTCGCCGCAGTACTCGTGGCCAACAGCCATGGGCACCGGGATGGTCTTCTGCGCCCATGCGTCCCAGTTGTAGATGTGCAGGTCGGTGCCGCAGATCGCGGTCTTGCGCACGCGGATCAGCACGTCGTTGTGGCCGACGCGCGGCTCGGCGATGTCCTGCAGCCAGATGCCGGGTTCGGCCCGGGCCTTCACCAGTGCTTTCAAGTCGTCTTCCTCATTACTACGCAGCTCACGAAACGATCCTCAGCTCGCGGCCCACGGCCGCGAACGCCGCCACGGCCTTTTCCAGGTCTGCACGCGCGAGGCCCGCCGACATCTGCGTGCGGATGCGCGCCTTGCCCTGCGGCACGACCGGGAAGGAGAAGCCGATGACGTAGATGCCGCGCGCCAGCAGCCGGTCCGCCATGTCGACGGCCACGCGCGCATCGCCGAGCATGATCGGGATGATGGGGTGCTCGCCGGGCACGAGATCGAATCCGAGCCCGGTCATCTCGGCACGGAACCAGCGCGCGTTCTCGAACAGGCGCTCGCGAAACTCGCCCGAGCCTTCGAGCAGATCGAGCACGCGCACGCTGGTGGCGGCGACCACGGGCGGAATGCTGTTGGAGAAGAGATAGGGACGCGAGCGCTGGCGCAGCCAGCCCACGATCTCGCGCCGCCCGGCGGTAAAACCGCCAGTCGCGCCGCCGAGCGCCTTCCCGAGCGTGCTGGTGAGGATGTCGATGCGATCGGCCACGCCGCAGTGCTCTGGTGTGCCGCGGCCCGTACGGCCCATGAAGCCCGTGGCGTGAGAATCGTCCACCATCACCAGGGCGTCGTGGCGATCCGCGAGGTCGCAGATCTCGCGCAGCTTCGCGATCGTGCCGTCCATCGAGAATATGCCGTCGGTGGCAATCAGGCGCGTGCGGGCATCAGCCGAATCCTTCAGGCACTGCTCGAGCTCGCGCATGTCGCTGTTGGCGTAGCGCAGGCGGCGCGCCTTGCACAAGCGCACTCCGTCGATGATGCTCGCGTGATTGAGTGCATCGCTGATGACGGCGTCCTGCTCATCGAGCAGTGTCTCGAACAGCCCGCCGTTGGCGTCGAAGCAGGAAGAATAAAGAATCGTGTCCTCGGTGCCGAGGTAGCGCGACAGGCGTTGCTCGAGCTCCTTGTGAATCGTCTGCGTGCCGCAGATGAAGCGCACCGAGGCCATGCCGTAGCCGTAGCGGTCGATGCCGCGATGCGCGGCCTCGCGCAGCGCCGGGTGGTTGGCGAGGCCGAGGTAATTGTTGGCGCAGAGGTTGACGACGGACTCGCCGTCGGCGACGCGCACGTTGGCCTGCTGCGGCGTCGCGAGCACGCGCTCGACCTTGAACAGGCCCTGCTCGCGCAGCTTGGCCGTGTCGGTGGCGAGGCGCTCCAGGAACGCTTTCTTCAATGTCGACTCCTCAGGATGAGGGGAGGGGCCGCGGTGCCACGGACGAGTCCGCGGCGACGGCGTATCGTCATTATATTGGATCGGGTTGCTCGGACCGGAGGAACGAGGCGCCATGCGGGACGACCGCGACGACGAGGACAGTGACCAGCGTGGCGACGACCAGGCCGCGGCGCAGCCCGGCGGGCGGCTGCGGATCGATCGCTGGCTGTGGTGCGCGCGCTTCTACAAGAGCCGCTCGCTGGCCAGTGCCGCCGTCACAGGCGGAAAAGTGCGCGTGAACGGCGAGCGCGTGAAACCCTCGCGCGCCATCGTCCTCGGCGACGCTCTTGCGATCACGCGCGGGCACGAAACGATCGACGTCGTCGTGCAGGCATTGCCGGACCGCCGGGGACCGGCCGCACTGGCGCAGCGCGCCTTCGAAGAAACGCCCGTGAGCGTGCAGAGACGTGCGCGCCTGCGGGAACAGCACGCGCTCGCGGCGGCCTCGGCGCCGCGTCCGCAATCTCGACCGGACAAGCGCCAGCGCAGGCTGCTGCATCGCTTGCACCGGGGTCAGTCCTAGCAAGCTGGCACCCTTCCGGCACTCTTCCGGCGCCTTCCCGGACGTGGGACGGCGCCTGTCCGCCGCGTCCCGGATCCGGGACAGTTTTCGGCGCCCGGCGTGGCACGATTCTCGGCAGATCGCCAGATTCTTGATCTCTAACAATGACTTGTGCGTGTCAGGGGCCGCTGGCACGGCGCGTGCTCTGTCTGGGTCGTCCGCAGGAAAGCCGATCAATGCCAACAGAGGTTCGCACCATGACGTACTCCCGAAGGAATTCCCTGGGTCGCGGTGGCCTGAAGCTTGCGACCCTGCTGGTTCTGGCCACCGCTTCTTTTGTCTCGTCCGCGTCACCCGCAGTCCCCGCGCCGCCGTCACTCAGCGAGTGCCCGCTCATCGGCACCATGACCGTGATCGCGCCGCGCCTGCCGCCGCGCGCGATAGTGGTCGCGGACCTCGGCGCCTTGACCGTCATCGCTCCGCGCACCGGTCTCGTTGCCGACCTCGGCACGATGACTGTCAGTGCCGCTCGCGACGTCGTGGTTGCGCACAATCCGGCGCGCGGCACGCAGCGCGCGTTCTGAGCAGTCTGGGAGCCAGGGTTTCGATGGACAAGGTTCGCACCGACATCGATCAGCGCCGGCGGCGTCGCTGGCTGGTGATGGCTGGCGCCGGCGCGCTGGTCGCGGCGGGCGGCATCTCCCTGGCGATGCTCGATCCGATGGCACCCGAGGTCGATTCGCGCACGGTGTTCGTCGACGGAGTGGTGCTTGGAGATCTCGAGCGTCGTGTCCGCGGCCCCGGCGTGCTGGTGCCGCGCGAACAGCGCTGGATCGCCGCCGACGTCGAGGGGAGGGTGGAGCGGGTCCTGGTTCGGCCCGGAACCGCGGTGCAGGCCGACACAGTGCTGGTCGAGCTCTCGAACCCGGAAACACGGCAGCTCGCGGACGAAGCCAGTTGGGCGCTGGACGCGGGGCGTGCCGAGCAGGCATCGCTGCGCGTGCGGCTCGAAAGCGACGTGCTGGATCAGCGCGCGCGCATCGCGGAGGCGCGCGCCGAAGCGGAAGCGGCGCGCCTGCAGGCCGAGGCGGAAGGGCGCCTGGCCGGCCAGAAGATCATTTCCGACCTGCAGCTCGCGCGTTCGCGCCTGACGGCCGAGCAACTCGCCGTGCGCCTGCAGATCGAAGGGGAACGCCTGATCAAGCTCGAGGCCTCGATCGATGCGCAGTTGCGCGCGCAACAGGCGCGCACCGAGCAGCTGCGCCGCGCCTTCGAGCATCGCAAGGGTCAGCTCGAAGCCCTGCAGGTGCGTGCCGGCCTGGACGGCGTGCTGCAGGCACTGGCGGTGGACACCGGCCAGCAGCTCGCAGTGGGCGCGAACATCGCACGCGTCGCGCGTCCCGGGTCGCTGATGGCCGAGCTGCGCATCGCGGAAATCGAGGCGAAAGATCTGGAAGTCGGGCTCACCGCGAGCGTCGATACGCGCAACGGCATCGTCGCCGGCCGAGTCGCGCGCGTGGAGCCTGCAGTGCAGAACGGCACGGTGAAGGTCGAGGTCACGCTCACCGGGGCGCTGCCGGCCGGAGCGCGAGCCGATCTCTCGGTGGACGGCGTCATCGAGATCGAGCGCCTGAACGGCGTCCTGCACGTCGCGCGCCCGGTCAACGTGCAGCCGGAGAGTGCTGCGACGTTGTTCAGGGTCGCGGGGTCGGGCGATGCGACGCGCGTGCCCGTGCGCTTCGGCAAGGCGTCCGTGGACCGCATCGTGATCGCCGAAGGGCTCGCCGAGGGCGACCGCGTGATCGTTTCCGACGTCGGGCGCTACGAGCGCCACGACCGGCTGACGCTCGATTGACACGCATGCGCGCGCACGAGGCCACGACCCATGCTCGATGAGCTTTCGCTGTGCGTTTCGGACCTGTGCGGCGCCGTGCCGCTCGAATTCTGGCTGTGGGTGGCTCTCGCGCTCTTCGTCTACGAGACCTGCGAAAAGGCATGACTTCTTCGCCTTCGACAACGGGCTTTTCGACTCTGGGAGGATAGGCAGTGAACGACCAATTGATCCGGCTCAAGGACGTCACCAAGGTGTTTCACACCGACGAAGTGGAAACGCATGCGCTCTCGGGCATCGAGCTCGAGATCCGCGGCGGCGAGTTCGTCGCCATCTCCGGTCCCTCCGGCTGCGGCAAGTCGACGCTGTTGTCGATCCTCGGCCTGCTCGACACGCCGAGCGGGGGTGATTACTCGCTCGCCGGCGCCTCCGTGGCGGGCCTCGGCGCCGAGGAGCGCGCGCAGGTGCGCAACCGGGAGATCGGGTTCATCTTCCAGGCCTTCAACCTCATCGGCGACCTCACGGTGTTCGAGAACACGGAGTTGCCGCTCACCTACCGCAACGGCGTGTCGCGCCAGCAACGGCGCGAAGCCACGCTGCAGGCGCTGGAGCGCGTGGGCATGGCCCATCGCCTCAATCACTATCCCTCGCAGCTCTCGGGCGGCCAGCAGCAGCGCGTGGCCGTCGCGCGCGCGCTCGTCGGAAAGCCGCGGATCCTGCTCGCGGACGAGCCGACCGGAAACCTGGACTCGCGCAACGGCGATTCGGTGATGGAACTGCTGGGCGAGCTGCACGCCAAGGGCAGCACGATCTGCATGGTCACGCACGATCCGCGCTATCTCGGCCACGCCCAGCGCAGCGTCTCGCTGTTCGACGGGCGCGTCGTCGAGGAGCAGGCCCTGCCGCGCCGTCAGGCCGCGAACTGAGCGGCATCGAGTCGCAAGAAACCGAACTGAATCGAACTGAACTGAGCAGAGCTGGAGCAACCTCATGAGTTTCGCAGCCGACCTGCGCATCGCCACGCGCTCGCTCGCGCGTACCCCCGGCTTCACGGCCCTGTCCACCTCGGTGCTGGCGCTCGGCCTAGCCGTGGTCGTGATCATGTTCGCCATCGTCTGGGAGGTGTCGTACGAGCCGCCGCCGCTGCCTGACGTCGACAGCATGGTCGGCATCAAGACCATCGACCGCAACGAGAACGACATCGACAACGACGCCACGGGGCACGATTTCGCGGACTGGGAGCGCATGCAGACGGTGTTCACGGGCATCGCCGGCAACTATGACGGCACGGTGACGGTGAGCGGCGCGGGCCCGGCGGAGCGCTACAACGGCGGCTTCGTCACCGGCAAGTTCTTCCAGATCATCGGCATTCCGCCGGTCATGGGTCGCGGCATCGAGCCGCGCGATGCGCTGCCCAATGCGGCGCCGGTGGTAGTGCTCGGCTACGACATGTGGCGCACGCGCTTCGACTCGGATCCGCACGTCGTGGGCCGCGCGCTCAAGGTCAACGGTGAGCTGGCCACCGTCGTCGGCGTCATGTCGAAGGACTATGGCTACCCGCCCGGCGCGCAGCTCTGGGTCCCGGTGCGCGAGCCCTATGACGCCGGTGTGCGCGGCGAGAACCTGAGCTTCAACGTGGTCGGGCGTCTCAAGCCCGGCGTCACGATCGACCAGGCGGCGGCACACATGGCGGTCGTCGGCTCGCGTCTGGCACAGCAGTATCCGGACACGAACGCAGGCATCGAGCCCGACGTCATGCCGATGGCGCTCAACACCAGCGGCCGCGAGGATCAGCGCATGTTCCAGGTGCTGCTGGGCAGCGTGTTCCTGGTGCTGATCATCGCCTGCGTCAACGTTTCGGGACTGATGCTGGTGCGCGCGACCAGCCGCACGCAGGAAGCGGGCATCCGGCGTGCGATCGGCGCCGGGCGCTGGCGCCTGATGTCGCAGATGCTCACCGAATCGCTCGTCATCGGCGCGCTGGCCGGTCTGTTCGGGCTTACGCTCGCCGCCATCGGCCTGGAAGCAATGTCGCTCATCCTGCCCTCGAAGCTCGACTTCCTGCCGTTGTGGTGGGACTTCAGCGTCGACGGCCGGATTGCCGCCTTCTGCATCGTGCTCGCGATCCTGAGCACCGTCGCGGCAGGCCTCTATCCCGCCCTGCGGGTGTCGGGCCTGGACGTCAATGCCATTCTTCGCGAGGGCTCGCGTGATACGGGCTTGTCTACGGGCCGCATCGTGCGTTGGCTGGTCGTTGTGGAGATCGCTCTGTCGTGCGCGTTGCTCACGACCACCGGCCTGATGGTGCGTACGGCCACCTTCGCCGTCGAAGGCGACCTCGGCACGGACGTGGAGCCTTTCATGGTCGGGCGCGTCGGTCTGGTCGGCTGGCCCGAGGACCGGCAGCTGCGTTTCATCGAACGGCTGATGCCAGCCGTGCAGTCCGTTCCCGGCACCACGGGGGCGACGATCATCACCTCGCCGCCGGCCTGGGGTGCGGCCCGCGATGCGTTCGCAATGGCCGGTCGCAGCTATCCCACGGCTGCGGACCTGCCGCACGCCTGGTGGGTTGCGACCGCGCCGGGCTTCTTCTCGACGTTCCGCGTCAGCATGCTCGAGGGTCGCGACTTCACCGTGCTCGATCGCGCCGGGAGCGAGTCGGTCGCTATCGTCAACGACACGTTCGTACGTCAGTTCCTGTCCGGTCGCGACCCGCTAGGACAGCGTGTACGCCTGCGGCCGAACAATCCCGACTCGCCCTGGGTGACCATCGTGGGCGTATCGGCGAACGTATTGCACGACGACGAACCGTTCCAGGCGGGACGCCCGCAGCCGACGATCTACGTGCCGCTGCTGCAGCGACCGGAGCGTTTCTTCAGCATCGTGCTGCGAACGGAAGCCGATCCGCACTCGCTGATCGATTCGATTCGCCAGGCGGTGACCCGCATCGATCCGGATCTGCCCGTGTACTTCCTCGACACCATTCCGGAATCGCGTGCCAAGGCCTCCGGCGGTCTGCAGATCCTTGGAGGCTTGTTCGCGGCGTTCGGCCTGGCCACGGTGATCCTCACCGCAGCCGGAATCTACGGCGTGCTGGCCTACTCGGTGGCGCAGAGCGCGAGAGAGATCGCCATCCGTCGCGCGCTCGGTGCGCCGGACCAGGGCATCATCCGCGCGGTGGCGCGTCGCTCAGGCTGGCAGCTCGCCGCGGGTTTCGTCCTGGGGTTGGCGCTGGCACCCCTCATGGCGCATCTCTTCGGAGCTGCGATGGGCAGTGAGGGCGCGAACACGCACGATCCGCGCATCTACACCGTGGTGTTCACGGTACTCACGCTGGCGATCGTTGCCGCAACGGCCTTGCCTTTGCGTCGCGCCCTGCAGTTGCAGCCCAGCGCGGCCTTGCGTCACGCGTAGACAGTCCGGGGCCGGCTCTCCGCGGCAGGGCCGGCCCGCCACCTGACAGCCCGCCGACGCCGGTTCCGGCGCCCGCGGAGCCGCATCCTGCGCAACGCTGCTAAACTGCGCCGCCATTGCAGCCGGCCCATCGGGATCCCTGCGCCCTCATGCGACCGCGTCTCCTCGTTGCCGACGATCAGCCCGACGTGCTGACCGCCCTGCGACTGCTGCTCGGCAGCGAAGGCATCGACGTCGTGTGCGCGAGCTCACCCGCCGGCGCGCTGCAGGCGGCCGCGACCGAGCGCTTCGACGCCGCGCTCATCGATCTCAACTACGCGCGCGACACCACGTCCGGTGCCGAGGGACTCGATCTCCTCGCGCGCCTCAAGCAGCACGACGGCAACCTGCCGGTCGTCGTCATGACGGCCTGGGCCACGGTCGGGCTTGCGGTGGAAGCGATGCGCGCCGGCGCGCGCGACTTCGTCGAGAAGCCCTGGGACAACCGCCGCCTGCTCTCCATCGTCCGCAACCAGCTCGAGCTGGGCACGGCGTTGCGCCGCGGGCGGCAGCTCGAAGCGGAGAACGCGTTGCTGCGCGGCCCCGACGATCCGCTGGTCATCGCCGAATCGCCCGCGATGCAGGACGTGCTGGCCATGGCGCAGCGCGTGGCAGGCGCCGACGCTCCGGTGCTGATCACAGGCGAGAACGGCACCGGCAAGAGCCTGCTCGCGCGCCTGCTGCATCGTTCCTCGCGCCGGCGCGAACGCTCCTTCATCGAAGTGAACATCGGTGCGCTGCCGGAGAGCGTGTTCGAGAGCGAGATGTTCGGCCACGTGCGTGGAGCGTTCACCGACGCGAAGCAGGAACGCACCGGGCGCTTCGAGCTGGCGGACGGGGGCAGCTTGTTCCTCGACGAGATCGGCAATCTCCCGCCGACGCAGCAGTCGAAGCTCCTGCGCGTGCTGGAGAGCGGGGAATTCGAACCGGTCGGCGCCTCGCGCACGCGCAAGGTCGACGTGCGCCTGATCGCTGCCACCAATGCCGACCTCGGCCGACAGGTTGCCGAAGGGCGGTTCCGGCAGGACCTGTTGTTTCGCATCAACACCGTCGAGATCCGCCTGCCGCCGCTGCGCGAGCGCGGCGCGGACATCGTGCCGCTCGCCATGGCCGCGCTGAGCGGTGCGGCAGCCCGATACGGCCGCGCGGTGCGCGGCTTCGACGCGGGCGCGCTGCGTGCGCTGACGCAGTACGCGTGGCCGGGCAACGTGCGCGAGCTGCGCAACGTAGTCGAGCGCGCCTCGCTGCTCGCGGCCGGCGAGCTGATCGGCAGCGCGGACCTGCGGCTGCAGAACAGCGAAGCGCCGGCGCCGACGCTCGAGAACATGAGTCTCGAGGACGCGGAACGCGCGCTGATTCGCGCCGCGCTGCGCAGGCACGAGGGCAGCGCCACCGCCGCGGCGCAGGCGCTGGGGCTCTCGCGCAGCGCCATGTACCGGCGCATGGAGAAACTTGGTATCCGCACCGAAATCTGATCCGCGCCTGCGCGGTCCGCGGCCCTTCGAGCACCGGGTGCGCGCGATCGCGGGCGTGCTCGCGCTGCTCGCCGGCGGCTTCGGTGCGACCCTGATCTGGTGGGCGCCGCTCGCCCTGATCCTGAAAGTCTGCCTGTCGATCGTGCTGCTGCTGCTGATCGCGAGCACGATCTCGCTCCTGCACGAGGCCGTCACGCAGCCGATGCGCGGGCTCGCCAACGTCGTGGAGTCGTACCGCGCCGGCGACTACACCGTGCGCGGCCGGCGCGCGTCCACGGGCGACGCGCTGGGCGACCTGGTGAACGAGATCAACTCGCTCGGCACCACGCTGCACGAGCAGCGGTTGCGCGCGCTCGAAGCGACGGCACTGCTCGACAAGCTGGTGACCGGCATCGACGTCGCGGTGCTGGCTTTCGATTCCGCGCACCGCCTGCGCTTGCTGAATCCCGCGGCGGCGCGAATGCTCGACGTATCGGCGGCGCAGGCGCTCGGGCGCACCGCCGAGGACCTCGCGCTCGAGGATCTCCTGCAGGACTCGCTCGCGCCACGACTGGTGAGCTCGATCGCCGGTCGCTCCGGGCGCTGGCAGGTGACGCACGGTACGTTCCGCGAGGGCGGTGTCGCGCAGCACCTGCTCATCGTCGCCGACGTCCGCCAGGCGCTGCGCGAGGAAGAGCGCGCGGCGTGGCAGCGCCTGATCCGCGTCATCGGGCACGAGGTCAACAATTCGCTCACGCCGATCCGCTCGCTTGCGCAGACCCTCGAAAGCCTGCTGCGCGAATCCCTGGCGCACGATCCCGCGCGCGCCGATGCGCTCGATGCGTTGCGCGTGATTTCCGGACGCACCGAATCGCTCGGCCGTTTTCTGGCCCAGTACAGCCGCCTCGCGCGCGTGCCAGCGCCGCGTCCGCGCTGGATCCGCGTGGCGCCGCTGCTCGCACGGGTCACCGCCCTCGGCGCGGAGCAGCCGGTGGAATGGAGGACCGAGGCGGCACTCGAGGCGTGCGTGGACGAGGACCAGCTCGAGCAGGTGCTGATCAACCTGGTGAAGAACGCCATCGAGGCTCAGGACGGCAGGCGCGAGGGCGTCGCGATCAACGCGCACAGTCGCGGTGCGGCGCTGGTGATGGAAGTGAGCGACGGCGGGCCGGGGATTTCGAGCACGGACAATCTCTTCGTGCCGTTCTTCACCACCAAGCCCGGCGGGAGCGGTGTGGGCCTGGCGCTGTCGCGTCAGATCGCCGAAGCGCACGGCGGCACGCTTGCGCTCGAGAATCGCAGCGACGCGCGCGGGGCGGTCGCGACCCTGGTGATCCCGGGTGCGGCCCGCATCCTGGCGACGGTCACCCCATGAGCGTCGATCCGGTGGCGGCCGGCGTGATCGCCAACCGCGGCACGCGCCTGTTCGTCGTGCTGTCCGCTTTTTTCGTGGCGAACGCACTGCTCGCGGAGTTCGTCGGCGTCAAGATCTTCGCGCTCGAGCCGACGCTCGGCCTGGCCGCCTTCGACTGGAATCTGTTCGGGCGCAGCGGCTCGCTCAGCTTTACCGCCGGCGTGCTGCTCTGGCCCGTGGTGTTCGTGATGACCGACGTCATCAACGAGTACTTCGGGCGGCGCGGCGTGCGCTTCATTTCCTGGCTCGCGGTCGGGCTGATCGCCTACGGTTTCATCGCTGCCTACGTCGCGATCGATCTGGTCCCGGCGGACTGGTGGCGCAAGGCGGGAGAAGCGCAGGGCGTGCCGGACATGCAGGCCGCGTTCGCGACCATCTACGGACAGGGCCTGTGGACGATCGCGGGGTCGATCGTCGCCTTCCTGATCGGCCAGCTCATCGACGTGTTCGTGTTTCACCGCATCCGGCGGCTCACCGGCGAGCGCTGGATCTGGCTGCGCGCGACCGGTTCGACCGCGATCTCGCAGCTCGTCGACAGTTTCATCGTGCTCTACATCGCCTTCGTGCTCGGGCCGCAGCACTGGCCGATGAGCCTGTTCCTCGCCGTGGCGACGGTGAACTACTGCTACAAGCTCACGCTGGCGGTGCTGATGATCCCGGTGATCTACGCCATGCGGGGCGCGATCGAGCGCTATCTCGGCCGCGACCTCGCGGCGCAGCTGCGCACCGCGGCCAGTCAGTAGAGCAGCGCTCCCATTCGGCGCTGGTACTGACCCACGCGTTCGTCCTCGTCGCCGAGCAGGGCGAAGGCCTGCAACAAGGTCCGCTGCGCGAGGCCATCTTCGAAACGCCGATCGCGCTTCAACAGGGTGAGCAGCAGGTCGAGGCCGCGCGACGCGTCGCCGTGCAGCAGCTCGTGCGCTGCCAGGCGGTGGAGGTCGCGCAGCGGCGTCTCGGGAGCACCGGCCGCGGCGGCGAGCCGCGGCGCCTCTTCGGCCGTTGCCGCCTCGCGTGTGAGATGAATGCGGGCGCGGACACCTCGAGCGTTGCGGTTGCCCGTCTCGCTGGCAGGCAACCGCGCCAGCGTTGCCTCCGCGCGTTCCAGGTCACCCTTGCGTGCGCAGGCGTCGGCCAGGTCGACGAGTGCGGCCACGTTCGCCGGCTCCTGCTCCAGGGTCGCCGTGAGCGAAGCGATCGCATCGTCCAGGCGACCGGCGCCGATCAGGTCGCGGGCCTGGTTGCGTGGCGGCTCGCCCGCGTGCGGCGTCACGTAGCGATCGAACAGAGCGCGAAGGCGCGCGAGCGGCTGCACACCGACGAATCCATCGACCATGCGTCCGTCGCGAAAGATGCGCACGTCCGGGATGCTGCGGATGCCGAACTGGCTCGCGATAGCGGGCTCCTCGTCGGTATTCACGCGTGCCACTGCGAGTCCGCCGCTGTAGTGGGCAACCAGCTGGTCGAGGATCGGTGCGAGCGCACGGCACGGCCCGCACCACGGCGCCCAGAAGTCGACGGCGACCGCCGCCGTTCTGGAGCGCTCCAGCACGTCGGCGACGAACGTTTCCGCGGTGGTGTCGAAGACGTTCGCCGGGGTCGTGTTGCTTGCAGCCATGCCTGAGTATACCGGCCGCTCGGCGTCCGCCATCCTGCGTCGCCCGCGTCACGCGGGCGCGTGGTCCCGGGCATAATGGCCGCACCGTGCCGCGACCCGTGACTCCCGCGCTCACCGTCGACGTGGTCATCGAGATGATCGATCGCCCCGGTCGGCCGATCGTGCTCATCGAGCGGCGCCACGAGCCGCTCGGCTGGGCGTTGCCCGGCGGCTTCGTCGATGTCGGTGAAACGCTCGAGCATGCCGCGGTTCGCGAAGTGCGCGAGGAAACCGGCCTCGAGGTGACGCTGGGATCGCTGTTGGGTTGCTACTCGGATCCAGCGCGCGACCCGCGCGGGCACACCGTGAGCGTGGTGTACGTCGGCCAGGCCACGGGTACGCCCCAGGCGGCGGACGATGCGCGCGCGATCAGCATCGTAGACCCCGCGAGTCCGCCGCCGCTGGCGTTCGACCATGCCCGCATTCTCGAAGACTATCGTCAGTTCAAGGCAGGCCGATTCAAGGCAGGCCAGCGATAGGAATGGGCGCTGGTCGCTGTCCTGCCGGACAAGACTGCTAAACTACGCGCCCGCCAACTGCCGGAAGCTTCCCGTCCATGTCCGCTCATCCCGCCGTCTCCGAGCCGGTTTTCGTGCGCACCCCGGGCGCGCCGCTCGAGTCGCCGCTCGGCGCGGCGATCAATCGACGCTATCTCGCCGACGAAGCCGACTGCGTACACGATCTGCTGGCGCTCGCCAAGGTCGAGCCGGCACGAGCCGCGGAGGTGCGAGCGCTGGCGCTGCGCCTCGTCGAGGCGGTGCGCACCAATCGCACCAGCAAGGGTGGGCTCGACGCGTTCCTCAAGCAGTACGACCTCGCATCGCGCGAAGGCGTGATCCTGATGTGTCTCGCCGAGGCGCTGCTGCGCATTCCGGATGCCGACACCGCCGACCGGCTCATCGCGGACAAGATTGCCGCGGGCAACTGGGCCGATCACCTCGGCAGCAGCGATTCGCTGTTCGTCAACGCCTCGACCTGGGGACTGATGCTGACCGGCCGGCTGGTACGCCCGGAGCCCGAGGAGATGCGCAACCCGGGCGCCGTGATCTCGCGTCTCGCGATGCGTCTCGGCGAGCCGGTCGTGCGCGGCGCCATGCGCCAGGCGATGCGCATCATGGGCCAGCAGTTCGTGATGGGACGAACGATCGAGGAGGCGCTCGAGCGTTCGGTCGACAGCGAGAATCGCGACTATCGCCATTCCTTCGACATGCTGGGCGAGGCGGCGATGACCAGCGCCGACGCGTTGCGCTACCTCGCTGCATACTCCCATGCCATCGGGCGCCTGGGCGCGCATCGGACCAGCGGCGCGGAGGAAAACTCCCCGTCGATTTCGGTCAAGCTGTCCGCGCTGTTCCCACGCTACGAGTTCAGCCATCGCGAGCGAGTGCTCACCGAGCTCACGCCGCGGCTGGTGCAGCTGGTTGCCGAGGCCCGCACCGCGCGCGTCGCGCTGACGGTGGACGCCGAGGAAGCGGAGCGACTCGAGCTCTCGCTGGAGCTGATCGACCGCGTGCTGCAATCCTCGGCGAGCGCTGGCTGGAGTGGCTTCGGCCTGGCGGTGCAGGCGTACCAGAAGCGCACGCCCGACGTCTTGCGCTGGCTCGTCGGACGGGCGCGCGAGAGCGGGCGTCGGCTCAACGTGCGCCTGGTCAAGGGCGCGTACTGGGACAGCGAGATCAAGCGCGCCCAGGAGCGCGGCCTGCAGGGCTATCCGGTGTTCACGCGCAAGCCGAACACCGACGTCTCATATCTCGCCTGCGCGCGGCTGCTGCTCGACGCGGGCGAGGAGATCTACCCGCAGTTCGCCACGCACAACGCGCAGACGGCGGCGAGCATCATCGTGATGGCGCGCCAGCGCGGCCGGCGCTTCGAGTTCCAGCGCCTGCACGGCATGGGCGAGGAGCTTTACGCCGAGATCGTGGGCGAGGACAAGTTGAATCTGCCGTGCCGCGTGTATGCGCCGGTGGGTGCCCACGAAGACCTGCTGCCGTATCTCGTGCGCCGCCTCCTCGAGAACGGCGCCAACACCTCGTTCGTCAATCGCATCATCGACGAGCGCTTGCCGGCCGAAGAGATCGCGACGGACCCTGTCGCGCAGGTCGAAGCCTTCACGCAGGTTTCGCATCCGCGCATACCGCTGCCGCAGGCGCTTTTCGGCGAAGAGCGGCGAAATTCGGCCGGCCTGAATCTCGCGGACGGCTCGGAGCTGGCGGCGCTCAGCCGCGATGCCGCCGGCGCCATCGATGCCTTCTGGCGGGCGCGCCCGATCATCAACGGACGAGAAGTGGAAGGCCCGGAAATTCCGGTGACCAATCCTGCGAACCGCCACGAGGCCGCGGGCTCGCTGGTGCACACCGACGAAGCGACGATCGATGCTGCGATCGCCTCGGCCGCGGCGGCGCAGCCGGAGTGGAATCGTCTTGGGGCCGACGCGCGCGCAGCGGCACTGGACCGCGCGGCGGACCTGTTCGAGAACAGCCGCGCCGAGCTGGTTGCCCTTGCAGTACGTGAGGCAGGGAAAACCATTCCGGACAGCATCGCGGAAGTGCGCGAAGCCGTGGATTTCCTTCGCTACTACGCCGCGCGCGCCCGCAAGGACTTTGGCCAGCCGATCCGCCTGCCCGGACCGACAGGCGAGAGCAACGAGATCCGCCTCGACGGCCGTGGCGTGTTCGGTTGCATCAGCCCCTGGAATTTTCCCCTGGCCATTTTCACGGGCCAGGTGGCGGCGGCGCTCGCGGCCGGCAACGCGGTGCTCGCCAAGCCCGCGGAACAGACGCCGCTCATCGCCTCGCGAGCGGTGAAGCTGCTGCACGAAGGCGGCGTGACGCCGCAGGTGCTGCAGTTCGTCCCCGGCCCCGGTTCGCGCATCGGCGCGCGCATGGTTGCCGATCCGCGCATCGCCGGCATCTCGTTCACCGGCTCGACGGAGACGGCGCGGCGCATCGCCAGGTCGCTCGCCGACCGGCCGGGCCCGCTGGCCACGTTCATCGCCGAAACCGGCGGACAGAACGCGATGCTCGTCGACAGCTCGGCACTGCCCGAGCAGGTCGTCGCGGACGTCGTTTTGTCGGCCTTCAACAGCGCCGGTCAGCGTTGCTCGGCGCTGCGCGTGCTGTTCCTTCAGGACGAGATCGCCGACCGCGTGCTGCGCCTGCTCGCGGGCTTCATGGACGAGCTCGAGCTGGGGGATCCCGCGCTGCTGTCGACGGACGTCGGCCCGGTGATCGACGCTGGAGCGGCAGCTGCGCTCGAGGAGCACGCAGCCTCGATTGCCCGGGGCGCGCCGTGGTCGCACCGTGTGCGTCGCCAGGGCTGGCACGAGCGCGGCACGTTCGTCGCACCGCTCGCGGTCGAGATCGACAGCATTTCGCGGCTCGAGGAGGAAGTCTTCGGACCGATCCTGCACGTGGTGCGCTACTCCTCCGGCTCGCTCGACAAAGTGGTCGAGGCGATCGATGCGACCGGCTACGGCCTCACGCTCGGCATCCACACGCGCATCGATTCGCTGGCGCAGGACCTGGCGCGCCGCCTGCGCGTCGGCAATGTCTACGTGAATCGCAACATGATCGGCGCCGTGGTCGGTGTGCAGCCGTTCGGCGGCCGCGGACTCTCGGGCACCGGCCCGAAGGCAGGCGGCCCTTACTACCTGCATCGCTTCGCGACTGAGCAGACGCTCACCATCAACACCGCGGCGGTGGGCGGCAACACGACGCTGCTGTCCCTGGCGGCCGATTCGGCCGGCACCTGAAGGCGTTGCCATGGCACTCAGCGTTTTCGACATCTTCAAGATCGGCATCGGGCCGTCGAGCTCGCACACCGTCGGCCCGATGAACGCCGCGCGCCGGTTCGTCGAGGACCTGAAAGAGCGCAAGCTCCTGGACAGCGTGGCGCAGGTCTCGGTGCAGCTCTATGGCTCGCTCGCGCTCACCGGCAAGGGTCACTGTACCGATCGCGCCATCCTGCTCGGCCTCGAGGGCAACCGGCCGGACCTGATCGACGCGGCGCAGATCGAGCCGACGATCGAGCGCATCCGTTCCGACACTCGTCTGCGGCTCGCGGGGACGCGCGAGATCGAGTTCGACGAGGCGCTCAATCTGCTCTACCACCGCGACCAGGTTCTGCCGGGTCACTCGAACGGCATGCGTTTCACGGCGCACGATGCCGGCGGCGAGGTGCTCGCGCGCGAGGAGTTCTATTCGATCGGCGGCGGCTTCATCGTGCGGGCAGGCGAAACCGCACCGGCCGCCGGGGCTGCCGGTGCGCCGGCCGTGCCGTACCCGTTTTCTTCGGCCGCGGAGCTGCTCGACACGGCACGCCGCAACGGCCTGGAGCTCTACGAGCTGGTCACCGCCAACGAGCGCGTGTGGCGCAACGAGCGCGAGATCCGCGAAGGCTTGATGCGCATCTGGAACGTGATGCAGAGCTGCGTCGATCGCGGGTTCGAGGCCCAGGGCTTGCTGCCCGGAGTGCTCAACGTGCGCCGGCGGGCCCCCAAGCTGTATCGCATCCTCGTGAGCGAGCAGGCGGCGGGCGGGCTCGACGTGATGGATTGGGTGAATGCGTACGCGCTGGCCGTGAACGAGGAGAACGCCGCGGGCGGGCGCGTGGTGACGGCGCCGACCAACGGTGCCGCCGGCATCGTGCCCGCGGTGATGCACTACTACTCGCGTTTCGAGAAGGGAGCGGACGAGGAGGGCGTGGTGCGCTTCCTGCTGACCGCGGGCGCGATCGCCATGCTCTACAAACAGAACGCCTCGATTTCGGGCGCGGAGATGGGTTGCCAGGGAGAAGTGGGTGTCGCTTGCTCGATGGCGGCAGCCGGGCTGGTCGCCGCGCTGCACGGCACGAACGAGCAGATCGAGAACGCCGCGGAGATCGGCATGGAGCACAACCTGGGCCTGACCTGCGATCCGATCGCCGGGCTGGTGCAGATTCCCTGCATCGAGCGCAATGCCATGGGTGCGGTCAAGGCGATCAATGCCGCGCGGCTCGCGCTGCGCGGCGACGGCAGCCACAAGGTGACGCTCGACCAGGTGATCGCGACCATGCGCCAGACCGGCCACGACATGTCGTCGATCTACAAGGAAACCTCGCAGGGCGGGCTCGCGGTCAACGTCCCCGAGTGCTAGCTATTCTTTCTTGCAGGTTCCGGGTCGCAGCTGGCGCCAGTGGCGCAGCTCGCAGCGCACGGAGCGCACGGCTGCCGTAGGCAGGTCCGTCGCGAGCGCATCGCCGGTGAGCGTGCGCAGGAACTCGCTCAAGCCCGGATTGTGTCCGACGACCGCGATGTGATGGTGCGCGTCCTTCGCCCCCTGCAACACGCCCAGCAGGGCATCCACCGGCGCCAGGTAGAGCTTCTCCACGACCTGCACGGCCTGCGGATCGAGGCCGAGCGTGCGTAGGAATTCATCAGCGGTGGCACGGGCACGCCGCGCGGTGCTCACCAGAAGAAGATCAGGCACCTTGCCCGCGGCCGCCAGGGCCGCCGCTGCGCTGCCCGCCTCACGCTGGCCGCGCGCACTGAGCGGGCGATCGATGTCTTCCTGTCCGGCCCGCGCGTTGTCGGCATGCGCGTGGCGGATGAGCGTGACGAGGCGCGAGGTGTTCATGGGGATTCTGCCGCAGACCCTGCTGGCGGCGCTGCCCGGGGGGCCTTACATCATGCCGGTCTGCAGGCGCGCCGCTTCGCTCATCATCGACTGGTTCCACGGCGGATCGAAGACCAGCTCGACGTCCGCGCGGCGCACGGTCGGAACGCGCTCGACCTTCTCCTTGACGTCCTGCACCAATACTTCGCCCATGCCGCAGCCAGGCGCCGTGAGCGTCATCTGGATATGCACGTCGCGCGTGCCGTCATCGTTGTGCCTGGCTTCCGCGAGGTAGACCAGGCCGAGGTCGACGATGTTGATCGGGATCTCCGGGTCGTAGCAGCTGCGCATCTGATCCCAGACGATCCTGAGCAGATCCTCATCAGTGGCATCGGGTGGCAGCTCGGGCGCGCGCGCCGCCTCCTTGCCGATCGCGTCGGCATCCTCGCCGGCGATGCGAAACAGGTTGCCCTCGACGTAGACGGTGAAACTGCCGCCGAGCGACTGCGTGATGTAGCCCGCCTGCCCGGCACGCAGCTTCACTTCGACACCGGCCGGGATCACCACCACCTTCACGTCGCGCTGCACGACCACCGGCTCGTTCTCGTAGGCGCGCATCGGTCACTCGGTGGAGACGGGCTGGGCGCTGCGCGCGAGCGCGGCGTTGAGCGTGTGCCAGCACAGGCTCGCGCATTTCACGCGCGCCGGGAACTCGCGCACGCCGGAGAGCGCGGCGAGCTTGCCGAGATCGAAGGCGGGCTCGTAGTCGGGACGCGTGAGCAGGGAATGCAGGGCCTCGAACCAGCGTTGCGCCTCGGCGCGCGTGCGGCCCTTGAGCGCTTCCGTCATGAGCGAGGCGGAGGCGATTGAGATCGCGCAGCCCTTGCCCTCGAACTTGAGCTCCCGCATGCGCTCGCCATCGAACGAAACGTACAGGTCGAGGCGATCGCCGCACAGTGGATTGACGCCTTCAGCGTGCGCGTCCGCCGGCTCGAGCCGGCCGAAGTTCCGCGGGCTGCGGTTGTGATCGACGATGACGTCGCGGTAGAGGTCGCGCAGGTCCATCAGCGGAACACCTGGCGGGCGCGCTCGATGCCGGCGGCCAGACGGTCGATTTCGGTGCGCGTGTTGTAGAGGGCGAGCGAGGCGCGCGCGGTCGCCGGCACGCCGAAGAAATCCATCACCGGCATCGCGCAGTGATGCCCCGTGCGGATCGCGATTCCGTCGGCATCGAGGATGGTGCCGAGATCGTGCGCGTGCACGCCCTCGAGCACGAACGACAGGAGCGAGGCCTTGTCGCGCGCAGTGCCGATGAGTCTCAGACCGGGAATCGCCGCCAGCCGCGCGGTGCCGTACTCGAGCAGCTCGTGCTCGTATGCCGCAACGCGCTCGAGGCCGATGTCGAGCAGGTAGTCGATCGCGGCGCCGAACCCGATGACACCGGCGATGTTGGGCGTGCCCGCCTCGAACTTGTGGGGCAGGGCGTTGTAGGTGGTCTTCTCGAAGGTCACCGTGAGGATCATGTCGCCACCGCCCTGCCAGGGCGGCATCGATTCGAGCAGCGCCTCGCGACCATAGAGCACGCCGACGCCGGTGGGTCCGTACATCTTGTGCGCGGAGAACGCGTAGAAATCGACGTCTAGCTCGCGTACGTCGATGCCGAGGTGCGGCACCGCCTGGGCTCCGTCGAGCAGCACGGGTACGGCGCGCGCGCGCGCCATCGCGATCAGCTCACGCACCGGCAGGATCGTGCCGAGCGCGTTCGAGACGTGGGCCAGGGCGACGAGTCGCGTGCGCGGCGAGAGCAAGCGCGCGAACTCCTCGACGCGCAGCTCGCCGCGTTCGTCGATCGGTGCCACCTTGAGCTGGGCGCCCGTCTGCTGGCAGACGATCTGCCACGGCACGATGTTGGCGTGATGCTCGAGCCAGCTCACCAGGATCTCATCGCCGGCCTGCAGACGCGGGCGGGCGTAGCTCTGCGCGACGAGGTTGATCGACTCGGTGGTGCCGCGCGTGAAGATCACTTCGCGCTCGCTCGCGGCGTTGATGAAGGCCCGCGCCTTCGCGCGCGCGCCTTCGTAGGCCGCCGTCGCCTCCTGACTCAGCGTGTGCACGCCGCGATGCACGTTGGCGTGCGAGTGCTCGTAGTAGCGCGCCTCCGCCTGGATGACCGACGACGGGCGCTGGGCGGAGGCACCGTTGTCGAGATAGGCGAGGGGACGACCGTTCACCTCGCGCGCGAGGATCGGGAAATCGGCGCGCACGCGCTCGACGTCGTAGGCTGCGCGCGGATCGCTGCCCCGCCCCCTGCGGTCGCGCGTGTGGCTCGCGGGCGCGCTCACAGGAACTCCCGGATCACCGGTGCATCCGGCAACGCTGCCGCGATACGACCCTCGAGATGGCGACGCACGGCATCGAAGCTCATGCGCGCCACCACGTCGTCGAGGAACGCGAAGACCAGCAGGCCACGCGCCGTTGCGGCGTCGATGCCGCGCGAGAGGAGATAAAACAGCATGTCGGGGTCCAGGCGCCCGGTCGTGGCGCCGTGGCTGCACTTGACGTCGTCGGTGTAGATCTCGAGCTGCGGGCGGGCATCGATCTCGCCGCCCGGCTCGAGCAGCAGGCCACGGCTCGACTGTTGCGAATCGCTGCCTGCGGCTCCTTCGCGCACGACGATGCGCCCGTTGAAGACGCAGCGGCCCCCCTTGCCGGCGGCGGCGCGATAGCGTTCGTGGCTGCGCGTATGCGGCGCGCAGTGCTCGATCACACTGTGCGCATCGGCGTACTCGCCGCCGGGGGTCAGCGCGAGGCTGTTGGCTTCTATTGCCGCACCGCTCTCCTCGAGCCGCGCCTGCAGGCTCGCCCGCGCGAGCTCGCCACCGAGCAGGATGCGGTGTTGGATGAGGTGGCTGTTGCGGTGCTGCGTCACGTAGGTGCCGTGCAGGACTTGCGCGCGATCAGCGCTTTCGAGCAGCAGGTAATGCTCGAGCGTAGCCGAGCCACGCAGCTCGACCTGCGTCACGCCGTTGTCGACGCTGTTGCCGTCAGCGCTGCCGAGATGCTGCTCGATCAGCTGCAAGTGCGCGCCCTGTTCGACTTCCACGATCACGCGCGGATGCGTGGCGCGATCGGCCGACGCGCAGACGAACTGCAGGTGCAGCGGAGCAGGCGTCGCCCCGGCGGGCACGCGGATCACGATGCCTTCGGACAGGAAGGCATCGTTGAGCAGTGCCAGGCGGTCCTCGGCACGATCGGAATGAACCGCGAGGCGCTCCAGTAGCGCGTCCGGAACGGCGCGCATCAGGTCGGCGAGGAAATCGGCGCGCAGGTCGTCGATGGCCGCAGGCTCGTCGGACAGCGCCGGCGCGAAGCGGCCGTCGATGAAAACCAGGCGGCGCGCTTCCGGTACGGAGAACGATCCCTTGTGAGCTGCCGACTGAGACTCGCCCGGCTCCAGCCGGGCCGGATCCGCCGCGCGCTGCGCGAGCAGGCGGACGGGCGCGTACTTCCACGCCTCGTCGTGCGATGTCGGCAGCCCCAGCTCGATCACCCGTTCCAGGGCCTGGGTCCGTCGGCGCAGCCACCCGATACCGCCGGGCAGCGAGCTCGCGAGGCGCGCGTGAGCGTCGGAATGCGTGCGCAGGAACTGCGGCACGGCGGCGAGAGGAGCGCTGGCGTTCACGCCGCCGTCGCTCCCGAGCGCGCCCAGTCGTAGCCGCGCTGTTCCAGCTCGAGTGCGAGGGTGCGATCGCCGCTGCGCACGATGCGCCCGCCCGCGAGCACGTGCACGCGATCGGGCACTACGTACTCGAGGAGGCGCTGGTAGTGCGTGACCAGCAGGATCGAGCGGTCGGCGCGCCGCAAGGTCTCGATGCCGCGCGCCACGACCTTGAGGGCGTCGATGTCGAGGCCCGAGTCCGTCTCGTCGAGAATCGCGAGCGTCGGTTCGAGCACCAGCATCTGCAGCACTTCGTTGCGCTTTTTCTCGCCTCCCGAGAAGCCTTCGTTGACGCCGCGATTGAGGAAGCTCTCCGGCATCTCCATGAGCTTCATCTTCTCGCGCACCAGCCCGAGGAATTCGAAGGCATCGACCTCGGGCTCGCCTTGCACGCGGCGGCGCGCGTTGAGCGCAGCCTTGAGCAGATAGACATTGTTCACGCCGGGGATCTCGACCGGATACTGGAAGCCGAGAAACACGCCGGCGCGCGCCCGCTCCTCGGCCGGCATCGCAAGCAGATCCTGTTCCAGGTAGCGCACGCTGCCGCTCTCGACGACATAGTCCGTGCGGCCCGCCAGCACCTGCGCGAGCGTGCTCTTGCCCGAACCGTTCGGACCCATGAGCGCGTGCACCTCGCCCTGCGGCACGGCGAGCGTCAGTCCCTGCAGGACACGCTTGTCCGCAACGCTGACGGTCAGGTTCTCGATTTCGAGCATCGGCGAAGTCATCGCTAACCCACGGCCCCTTCGAGGCTCACGTTGAGCAGTTTCTGCGCTTCCACGGCGAACTCCATCGGCAGCTCGCGGAACACGTCGCGGCAGAAGCCGTTGACGATCATGTTCACCGCGTCCTCTTGCGAAAGGCCGCGCTGCAGGCAATAGAACAGCTGGTCGTCGCCGATGCGCGAGGTGGTGGCCTCGTGCTCGGCGGTGGCGGTGGCGTTCTTCACCTCGATGTATGGAAAGGTGTGCGCGCCGCACTGGTCGCCCATGAGCAGCGAATCGCACTGCGTGAAGTTCCGGGCGTGGTGCGCGCCCGGCATCATGCGCACCAGGCCGCGGTACGTGTTCTGGCCACGACCCGCCGAAATCCCCTTCGCGACGATCGTGCTGCGCGTGTTGCGGCCGAGGTGGTACATCTTCGTGCCGGTATCGGCCTGCTGGCAATTGTTGGCCACCGCCACGGAGTAGAACTCGCCCACGGAATTCTCGCCCTTGAGCAGGCAGCTCGGGTACTTCCACGTGATGGCGGAGCCGGTCTCGACCTGCGTCCAGGAGATCTTCGAGTTGCGCCCGCGGCAGTCGCCGCGCTTGGTGACGAAATTGTAGATGCCGCCGCGTCCCTGCTCGTCGCCCGGATACCAGTTCTGCACCGTCGAGTATTTGATCTGGGCATCGTCCAGCGCGATGAGCTCCACGACCGCGGCGTGCAGCTGGTTCTCGTCGCGCTGCGGCGCGCTGCAGCCCTCCAGGTACGAAACATAGCTGCCTTCCTCGGCGATGATCAGCGTGCGCTCGAACTGTCCCGTCTTTGCGGCGTTGATGCGGAAGTACGTCGACAGCTCCATCGGCGAGCGCACGCCCTTGGGCACGTAGACGAAGGAGCCGTCGGAGAACACTGCCGAGTTGAGCGTCGCGAAGAAGTTGTCGGAGTAGGGCACAACCGAGCCGAGATAACGCTCGATCAGCTCGGGATGCTGCTGCACGGCTTCGGAGAACGGCAGGAAGATCACGCCCGCCTCGCGCAGGCGTTCCTTGAACGTCGTGGCGACGGACACGCTGTCGAACACCGCGTCGACTGCAACGCCGGCGAGCCGTGCGCGCTCGTGCAACGGCACGCCGAGCTTCTCGTAGGTTTCGAGCAGCTTCGGGTCCACCTCGTCGAGGCTCTTCGGACCGTCCTTGCGAACGCCCGGCGCCGAGTAATACGAGATCGCCTGGTAGTCGATGGGGTTGTAGCGCACCTGCGCCCACGTCGGCTCGCCCATGCGGGTCCAGTGACGGAACGCCTTGAGGCGCCACTCGAGCAGGAACCGGGGTTCGCGTTTCTTGGCCGAGATCAGGCGGATGACGTCCTCGTCCAGTCCGGGCGCGACCGTGTCGGATTCGATGTCCGTGACGAACCCGTGCCGGTAACCCTGGCCAACCAGTGCTTCGACGTCTTTGGGTGCGCCGGACATTTACTGCCTTCGGGCTCCGGGCGGGCGCAGCGCCGCGCCGATGTCCGGAATCGCGAGCGGACGACGCTCGAGCCCGGCAAGCTGCGCGAGCGTGATCTCGTTCAACGCGCGGCGGATGGCCGAATTGACCTTTTGCCAGGCGCGGCCGACGCCGCAAACGTGCTCGATGCCGCAGTGGCTGTGCTGCGCGCTGCACTCGGTGATCGCCACTGGTCCCTCGAGGGCGTCCAGGATCTCTGCTGCGGTAATCGTTTCCGGTCCCCGGGCCAGCTGGTAGCCGCCGTGGGCGCCCCGCATCGAGCTCACCAGGCCGGCGTGCTGCAAGGTCTTGAGGAGCTTGCTCACAGTCGGAAGAGCGAGGCGCGTGTGCTGCGCCACTTCGCTCGCCGTGAGCAACCGGGCCGGCGGCCGGGCCAGGTCCGCGAGGATCACCGTCGCATAGTCCGTCAACTTGCTGATGCGCAACATGGGTGTTCGGCCCCTGCCGGGACGGGAGGTCTAAATGGGACTATTCTAGTCCTGATCAACCCTGACGCAATCGGTTCCCGTCCGCGCGTTCCACGGTCCGTCCGACGGCCTTCGCGAGGCGGCAAACCCTTGGTGCATCTGGTATTCTTCTGCCCCTTTTTGCGGGCGGGTTTTCAAGACGTGCCCGCGTGGCGGAGGACCGTAAATGACGAACGAGCTGGATACCGTCGCCAGGGCGATGGTGGCGGAGGGGAAGGGGATTCTCGCGGCGGACGAGTCGGGCGGCACGATCAAGAAGCGCTTCGACAAGATCGGCATCGAGTCGACGGAGGAAAACCGACGCGCCTATCGCGAGCTGCTGTTCACGACGCCCGGCGCTGCTGACTACATCAGCGGCGTGATCCTCTACGACGAGACCATCCGTCAGAAGACGCGCGACGGCATGCCGTTCCCGCAGCACCTCGAGCGCAACGGGGTCATTCCGGGTATCAAAGTCGACAACGGTGCCAAGCCGCTGGCGCTGTGCCCGGGAGAAACGATCACGGAGGGCCTCGACGGCCTGCGCGAGCGCCTCATCGAATACAAGAAACTCGGCGCCAAGTTTGCGAAGTGGCGTGCCGTGATCGACATCAGCCCGACCATCCCGACCCGATTCGGGATCGACGCGAACGCCCACGCACTGGCGCGCTACGCCGCGCTGTGCCAGGAACAGGGCATCGTGCCGATCGTCGAGCCCGAGGTGCTCATGGACGGAGACCACGGGATCGAGCGCTGCGAGGAAGTGACGAGCCTCACGCTGCAGCTGGTGTTCGACCAGCTGTACGCCCACCGCATCCGCCTCGAAGGCATGATCCTCAAGCCGAACATGGTGGTGGCGGGCAAGAAGTCGAAGCAACCGGCGAGCGCCGAACAGGTCGCCGAGGCGACCGTGCGTTGCCTCGAGCGCCACGTTCCGGGAGCGGTTCCGGGAATTGCTTTCCTTTCCGGCGGTCAGAGCCCCGAGGAAGCAACGGAGCACCTCAGCCTCATGAACCAGCTCGGACCCTTGCCCTGGCAATTGTCTTTCAGCTACGGACGCGCCCTGCAGGAAACGGCGCTGAACGCCTGGCGCGGCCAGCAAGCCAATTTCGGCGCCGGACAGAAGGCGTTCTTCAAGCGGGCGAAGCTCAACGGACTGGCACGCTCCGGCCGCTACAACGCCAGCCTGGAAAGCGCTGCCTGACATCCGCGACCGGAAGGCCACCCCCGCGATGACCTCCGCCCAATCCGCCGCAGCGCCCCGCGTGGGCGCTGCGGATGCCGGCCCTGCGAGCGACTCCGGCGTCGCCGGCGATGCCATCGTCGAGATCCGGGACCTGTACTACGGTGTCGGGCACCGCCAGATCTTCGAGGGCCTCGACATCACCATCCGCCGTGGACGCATCACGGCGATCATGGGGCCGAGCGGCACGGGCAAGACCACGCTCCTGCGCCTGATCACGGGCCAGATCCTGCCCGACAAGGGCACGATCGTCGTCGATGGACAGAACCTCGCGCACCTCGGCCGGAAGGGGCTGTTCGATCTGCGCAAGCGCATGGGCATGCTGTTTCAGAACGGCGCGCTGCTCACCGACCTCGACGTGTTCGAGAACGTGGCCTTTCCGTTGCGCGAGCACACCGACCTGCCCGAACGCCTGATCCGTCACATCGTCCTCACCAAGCTGCACGCGGTCGGCCTGCGCGGTGCGGCGCAGATGGCGCCCGGCGAGCTTTCCGGTGGCATGGCGCGGCGCGTGGCCCTCGCGCGCGCGATGGTCATGGATCCGGGCATGCTGATCTACGACGAGCCGTTCGCCGGCCTCGACCCGATCTCGCTCGGCGTGGTGCTGCGCCTGATCCGGCAGATGAACGATGCGCTCGGCATCACCAGCATCGTGGTGTCGCACGACGTGCAGGAGATCTCCACCGTCGCGGACGATTCGTACCTGCTCGCCGAAGGGCGCGTCGTCGCCTCTGGCAGCCCGAAGGAGCTGCACGCCAGCAAGTCCGAGATCGTGCGCCAGTTCATGAGCGGCATGGCCGACGGGCCCGTGCCGTTCCACTATCCGGCGCCCGACTACACCGAGCAGCTGCTCGCGCGTGAGAAGAAATGATCGGCGTCGCGCAGGACCTCTGGCTGTCGCTGCGCCGGGCGCTCGAGACGCTCGGCTCGATGGGTCTGTTCCTGGGCCGCATGCTTGCGTATATCCCCAGTGCGCTGCTGCGCTTTGACCTGGTGGTCGCGCAGATCTTCAACGCGGGCGCCCTGTCGCTCGTCATCATCATGCTGTGCGGCCTCTTCATCGGCATGGTGCTCGGCCTGCTGGGCGTCGACCTCCTGCAGCGCGTCGGCTCGGAAGATGCCCTCGGCGCGGGTGCGGCGCTCAGCCTCGTCAAGGAGCTCGGCCCGGTCACCACGTCACTGCTGTTCGCAGGGCGTGCCGGTACGGCACTGGCATCCGAAATCGGCCTGATGCGCGCCACCGACCAGTTGTCGGCGATGCAGATGATGGCGGTGGATCCGGTGAAGCGCGTGTGCGTGCCGCGGTTCCTCGGTGGCGTGATTTCGATGCCGCTGCTGGCGGTGATTTTCAGCGCGATCGGCATCTTCGGCACGCAGCTGATCGGCGTTCAGGTCATGTCCGTCGATGCCGGTGCGTTCTGGTCGCAGATGCGCGCCGCGGTCGAGCTGCAGGACGTCATGGAAGGCGTCGTCAAGAGCTTCGCGTTCGGCATCGCCTGCAGCCTCATTGCCGTTTACGAAGGTTTCAACGCGATACCCACCGCCGAGGGCGTGGGGCGCGCGACGACACGCACCGTGGTGATCTCCTCGGTCGCGACACTGATCCTCGACTACATTCTGACGGCGGTGATGCTGTGACCGCCCCGGTTCGATAAGGAGAGCGCATGCGCCAGACCCGCGCCACAGAGCTGAGCACCGGGCTTTTCGTCCTGCTCGGCTTCGCGGCCCTGTTCTTCCTGACCACGCAGATCACCAACCGGGGTCTGTCGTTCGGCCCGAGCGGCTATGCGCTCACCGCCAAGTTCGAGAACATCGGCGGGCTGCGCGTCGGCGCGCCCGTGTCGATGTCGGGCGTGAAGATCGGGCAGGTCGAGGAGATCGGCTTCGACAACGTCGAGTACAAGGCGCAGGTCAAGCTGCGCATCGAGTCGCAGTACAACCAGATCCCCAACGACAGCGACGCGAGCATCTTCACGGCGGGCCTGCTGGGCGGCCAGTACATCGGCATCGGCGCCGGCGGCTCGGAAACTTACTTCAAAGAGGGCGATCAGATCGAGATCACCCAATCGGCCCTGGTGCTGGAAAGCCTCATCAGTAAGTTCCTGTTCAGCTTCGGTGGTGACAATGAGAAGGTTGATGACGGAACCAAGGCGGACGCGCCCGCAGAGGACACAGCCAAATGATCCGCTTGTACGGTAGACGAACGATCGCACGGGGCGGATCAGTGCTCCGGCGGCTTGCCATGACGGCCGCGTTGGCAATGTTGACCCATGGCGCATGGGCGCAGGACAACTCGCATCCGCGCACGCTCATCGAGACCTCCGCGCAAAAGATGCTGCAGGAGCTCGAGGAGCATCGCGCCGAGTACCGCAAGGAGCCCAGGAAGGTCAACGAGCTGGTGGACGAGATCCTGCTGCCGAACTTCGACACCGCCTACGCCGCGGAAAAAGTCCTCGGCACGCACTGGAAGGCGGCGACAGCGGAGCAGCGCCAGCGCTTCATCAACGCTTTCTATCGGTCGCTGCTGTCGAAGTACGGCACCGCGCTGGTAAAATTCGAGGCGGGCCAGCTGAAGGTGATGCCGTTCCGCGGCGACGTGAACAAGGGCTCGGCCACCATTCAGACGCGGGTAAAAACCACCGATGGCACCGTCGTGCCCGTGGATTACCTCATGCGCAAGACGCCGCAGGGCTGGAAGGCCTGGGACGTCAAGGTCGAAGGCATCAGCTACGTCACTACGTTCCGCAACGACTTCAACACCGAGATCAATCGCAACGGACTGGAAGCGGTGATCCAGCGGATCGAGAAAGGCGGCGCAGGCAAGGCCTCCGCGCAAGCGAGTGGCGAGACGGCCAAGACAGCAAAGCCCGGCACATGAGGCCTCGCCGTCGCGAATCGGCCGACGAGTTCAAGCTGGAAGCGCTCGGCGGCGGGCGCTTCCGGATCTCCGGCGCCATGACGTTTGCCACCGTCACGGCGATCCTGGAGTCCAGCAAGGAGCTCTTCGGCGAAACGGCGCTGATCAAGCTCGACCTGTCCGGCGTCGTGCGCGGAGACAGCGCCGGGCTGGCGCTGTTGCTCGAATGGATCAACTGGTCGACCGCTTATGGACGGGAGATCCGCTACTTCGGCATTCCGGCGCAGATCCTGGCGATTGCGCGGATCAGCGAAGTGGAGGAGCTGCTGCGCGCGGGCGAACGCCTCGATCGTGCGACGACTCAATCCGCCGGAACGGCGAGCGCCCAGCAAGGCGAAAGTCCCCAGTAGGGCGAGCTCGCGCTGGCAGGGCGGGCTCGCTCAAACCAATCACTGAGGCGGCGGTTGCGTCGCCGGCGATGAATCCTTCGGTGGCTCGGCGGCAGGCTCGGCTTGCGGTGCAGGCTGATCGTCCGTAGCGGTTTCTTCCGCTTCCTCCGGATCGACCGGCTGCTCGTCATCCAGCGGCTCGTCGACCTCCCCGTCGTGAACCGCATATTCCCGCCGCTGCAACCAGGCGTCGCGAACGAAGGCATAGTCGTCGAAGGCCTCCGCCCGCATCTCGTCCAGGTCGAGCAGCTCGGCGCGCGTGTTGATCGCCGTGAGAACGCCGATGCCGATCTCGTACGCGTCCTCTCGAAACAGGTCGACCTCGTCGTCCAGCAGGTCGTCCGCGCGGGTACGCGCGTCGACGTAACGCGTCGGCGTGTCGCGCGCGGTGGAGGGACCGAGCAGCGGAATGACGAGGTACGGTCCTGAGGGAACGCCCCAGCGGCCGAGGGTCTGTCCGAAGTCCTCGTCGTGGCGATCGAGGCCGGCACGGGAGGCGGGATCGAGCAGGCCCCCGAGGCCGAGCGTGGAATTGAGCGCGAAACGCGCGGTGTCCTGCAGGCCTTCCAGCAACTTGCCCTGCAGGAGCTGATTCAGGATCACCGTTGGATAGCCCAGATTTTCCAGTGCGTTGTCGACACCCGTGCGCACAAATTCCGGCACGTGATCCCGATAGGCGGTGGCCACCGGCTTGAGCACGGCGCGATCGAGCTTGTCATTGAAGCTGTGGGTACCGCGGTTCATGCGCTCCCACGGATCGGCCGGATTGGGTTCGGCGCCCGGAGGCAGGCTGGCGCAACCCGAAGCCAGCAGGCCGAGCAGCACGACGATCCACGTCGCTGTGGAACGGGGTGCAGTGTCGGGCATTGGAACCTCCATGCAACGCGCGAAAGGCGGGAATTATACGGTGCCGGAATGACGCGTGCCGTTGTCGTGCCGGTCGTCGCACCGGTAGTCGCACAACAGCGACGCCGGCGGGCGGCGGTCCGACACGCGGTGGCAGCGGCGGGTCTTGCAGATCGGGGCTGCTTTGAAGATCAGGGCCGGCGTTCCGTCCCGTCTGACGGTTCCTCGCGCCGGCCCGCGAGACGCGCCCGTTCCTTGGGGAGGAACTCGCGCAGCTGCTCGGAGCGCGCCTGGAAACGCGCACGTTGCACGTCAGTGAGATTCGGCACGGCGAGCGCGAGCTCGAGCTGGTTCAGCGCAAGCATCAGGTCGCCGCTCATGACGTGATATTCGGACATGTAGTAGTAGGCGTCTGCGACGTCGCCGGCGCTGTTGGCGGCCAGAGCGATGAGGCGTGCCTGGCCGGGGGTCGGCGGAACGATGTTGAACAGGTCGAGCAGGATCTGGTGCGCGCGTTTCGGCTCGCCGGCGCGCATCAGGCACTCGGCGTAGCGCACGGTCAGCGGCACGTTGCGCGGGAACAGCTCGAGCGCGCGCGCGAACGTCTGCAGGGCCTCGGCTTTCTGGCCGGTGAGCATCTGCGCCTCGCCGAGCGCGGAGCGATACTGCATCACGCTCGGGTTGCGCTCGATCAGGCCGTTGAGGATGGGAATGGCTTCAGCCGCGGCCTCGGACATCATGAGGCTGAGCGCGCGTCCGTACTTTTCCGCATCCCCCGGTTCCTTCACGCCCGCGAGGATGTTCGCATAGTAGACGCGCGGGTTCGTTCCCTGCGGCACGGTCAGGAGGCGCAGGCGCTCGCGGCTGAGGTTGTAGCCTTGCGAATCGGGCACCCGCTCCACCTTGATCTGCCGCGCCCGGCTGCGCGACTCGGCAATGCGATTGACGGTCACGGGGTGGGTTTGCAGGAACTCGGGTACCTGGCTGCCCTGCAGGCCGGCCCGCCGCCCCATGGTCTCGAAAAAGGCAGGCATCGCGTTCGGATCGAACCCGGACGCGGCGAGGGTGCTGATGCCGATGCGGTCGGCCTCGTACTCGTTGGCGCGCGTGAAGTTGATCTGCTGCTGGATCGCGAGGCCCTGCGCGGCCGCGATGGCGCCCTGCATGGCGTCGCCGCTGCCGCTCGTGACCCCGATGAGGATCGCGGCCAGCATCGCCGCCGCGGACACCAGGCTCGCCTTGCTCTGCGCCTGCAGCCGCCGCGCCACGTGGCGCTGGGTGACGTGCACGATTTCGTGAGCGAACACGCTCGCCAGCTCGCTCTCGTTGTGAGTTGCGAGCAGCAGGCCGGAATTGATGCCGATGAATCCGCCGGGCAGGGCGAAGGCATTGATGCGCGGATCCTTGACCACGAAGAACTGGAAACGCTGGTCGCCTTCGTGGGCGTGGCTGGACAGGCGCTCGCCGAGCGTCTGCACGTATTCGGCGACCTCGGGATCCTCCTCGATCTGACCGGCGTCGCGCAGCCCCTTCACGATCATGAGGCCGATGCGGTACTCGTCGTCCTGGGTCCACACCTGGTCGGCCGCGGAACCGATGTCCGGCAGGTCCTCGGGACCGGCGGCGAGCGCCGACCCGCCGCTCAGGACGGCGACCATTGCCAACGAAGCAAGGGTGAACGGGGCGAGGAGGGCTCGAAGGCGCTGCATGGGCTCCCAGGTGGCGGTTGGGCCTGTTGTGGCTGGTTCGACCTTGCCGGTTGGTCGGCGTTCGGCGCCTCGTCCCGTCGATGTCCCCGACCGGCGCCGGGGTCTACGGCCGGCTGCCCTCGCGGGTGCCTACAGGATATCCGATGCGAAGTCCGCGAGTCGCGAGCGCTCGCCACGGACCAGCGTAATGTGACCGGAGTGTTCCCAGCCCTTGAAACGGTTCACCACGTAGGTGAGGCCGGAGGTGGTCTCCGTGAGGTAGGGGCTGTCTATCTGCGCGATGTTGCCGAGGCTGATGACCTTGGTGCCCGGGCCGGCGCGCGTCACCAGCGCCTTCATCTGCTTCGGCGTCAGGTTCTGCGCCTCGTCGAGAATGATGAAGCGGTTGAGGAACGTGCGGCCGCGCATGAAGTTGAGCGAGCGGATCTTGATGCGGTTGCGCAGCAGGTCGTTGGTGGCCGCGCGCCCCCAGTTGCCGCCCTCCTGGCTGTGCGTGAGCACCTCGAGGTTGTCCATGAGCGCGCCCATCCACGGTTCCATCTTCTCTTCTTCGGTACCGGGCAGGAAGCCGATGTCCTCGCCGAGCGGGATCGTCACGCGCGTCATGATGATTTCGCTGTAGCGATTCGTCTCGAGCGTCTGGGTCAGGCCGGCGGCGAGCGTCAGCAGCGTCTTGCCGGTGCCGGCGGGACCGAGGATGGTGACGAAATCGATCTCCGGGTCCATGAGCAGGTTGAGGGCGAAGTTCTGCTCGCGATTGCGCGCGCTGATGCCCCAGATGCCGTGGCGCTCGTTGCGAAAATCGCGCGTCAGCTCCAGCACGGCCGTCTGGTCCGCGCCGATGCCGTCGATGGAGCGCACCATCGCTTCGATGCCCTCGTCGCGCGTCTCGTAGACGAACTGGTTCGGCGTCCAGCCCTGCACGGCGGGGCCGCGGATACGGTAGAAGGTGCGGCTCGCTTCCTGCCAGGACTCGATGTCGCGCCCGTTCTGCTCCCAGAAATCGACGGGCAGCGCCTGCACGCCGGAGAACAGCAGGTCCGCGTCCTCGATGGTCTTGTCGCTGTAGTAGTCCTCGGCATGAACGCCAATGATCGCGGCCTTGATCCTCAGGTTGATGTCCTTCGACACCAGCGTGACGCGCGCGTCCGGAAACTCGCGCTGCAGCGCCACGGTGTTGCCGAGGATGGCGTTGTCGGCACCGTGCCCGGGCAGGGTGTCGGGCACGAGCGAATCGAGCAGGCGCGTCTGGAAGAACAGGCGTCCGGAGGATGGCTTCTTGCCGTGATTGCCGCTCTTCGACGGCGGCAGCTCGAGCCCGGCTTCGATCTGCTCGTGCGTGGCGCCGTGCATGAGCTCGTCGAGGAAGCGGCTCACCTGGCGCACGTTGCGCGCGGACTCTGAGAGGCCCTTCTTGCCCGCGTCCAGTTCCTCGAGCACGATCATCGGGATGTAGATGTCGTGCTCTTCGAAGCGGAAGATCGCCGCAGGGTCGTGCATCAGCACGTTGGTGTCGAGCACGAAGATGCGCCGTTCGGCGCGCGCTTCAGATTTCTTCACAGTGCGCGGGCTGCCTCGAGCACCTCGGCGGCGTGCCCCTTCACCCTGACCTTGCGCCACTCGCGCTGCAGGCGTCCCTGGGCGTCGATCAGGAACGTGCTGCGCTCCAGCCCCATGAACTTGCGGCCGTACATGCTCTTCTCGCGGATGACGTCGAAAGCCTTGCAGACCTTCTGGTCCGCGTCGCTCGCCAGCTCGAACTGAAACTTCATCTTGGTCTTGAATTTCTCATGCGACGCGAGGCTGTCGGCGGAGATGCCGACCACGCGCGTGCCGGCGCGCGCGAACTGCGCGTGCAGGTCGCGGAAGTCCTGGCCTTCGAGCGTGCAGCCCGGCGTGTTGTCGCGCGGGTAGAAATAGAGCACGAGGTTCCTGCCGCGCGCGTCCTTGAGCGTGAAATCGCCGCCGGTGGCAGGCAGCGTGAAATCCTTGACCACCTTGCCGATCGCTGGAGCTGTCACATCTTCACCGGTTCGAGTATGGCATCGAGGTTGAGGTTGTCGCAGAAGTCCATGAACTCCTCGCGCAGCGCCGAGAGGTGTATGCGGCTCGGGACGTTGACGATCATCTGCACGGAGAACATCGGCGCGCCGGTGTGCGCCGCGGCGTAGCTGCGCGTCGAGAGCTCCGAGATGTCGATGCCGCGCGAGGAGAAAAAACCCGAGAGGTTGGAGACGATGCCGGTCTGGTCGAGGCACACGACGTCGACCGAGTAGGGCAGCATGTCGCTGCGCGCCGCGCGCTGCTCCGTGCGTCGCAGCTGCACGCTGAGCGTGCCGGCCTCGGCCAGCTTCTTGAGCTCCGTCTCCAGGCGCGCCAGGGCGTGCCAGTTCCCGGAGACCAGCACCAGCATTGCGAACTCCGAGCCGAGAGTGGTCATGCGGCTCTCGCTGATGCTGCCGCCGCAGTCGGCCACGATGCGCGTCAGGTCGTGGACCATGCCCGTGCGGTCGTTGCCGATTGCCGAGATCGCCAGGTGTTGCTTCATCTAGGTCTGGGTTTGCGGTGACGGGTCCGGGGACGGGTTCAACGATGACGGCCACGGCGGGCGCGGTTGGTGGCGGCGAGGCGGATGCGCGAAGTCTACCAGCCGGCTTGGGCGCGCGCAGCCGTCCGCGCCACGCGACGGCCGCGCACTTGCCGCGTGCTCGCCACGGCACGTAACATCCGGCCTTCTGCGTGTCCCGAACCGGGCGGCTCGTCGGTCGCCGCCGGCCGGCGTCGCGATTCAGAGTGCGCTTTGAGCCCGCGTTTTCCCACGAACGGATTCCCCACGAGCAGACTGCAATGAGCGGCGCAAGGGCCGGTGCGACGTTCCGCGGCAGCATGGTTGCGATCGTCACTCCGATGAAAGCGGACGGCGCGATCGACGAGGCGGCCTGGGAGCGACTGGTCGAATTTCATGCAGCAGCCGGGACCGACGGCCTGGTGGTCGGGGGCACGACCGGAGAATCCGCGACCCTCACCGACGCCGAGCTCGCCGATCTCGTTGCGATCGCGGTCCGCGTGTTGCGCGGGCGCATGCCGGTGATCGCGGGGGCCGGCAGCAATTCCACCGCCATCGCGGTCGAGCGTGCACGCGCGCTGTCGCGCAGCGGCGCTGACGGTTTGCTGGTGGTGACTCCGTACTACAACAAGCCGACCCAGTCCGGCCTGGTCGCACATTTTCGCGCCGTCGCCGCCGCCGGCAGCCTGCCGGTCATTCCGTACAACGTGCCATCGCGTACGGGTGTCGACATGCAGGCGGAGGCCGTCGCACGGATCGCGGAGGTGCCGAACATCGTCGGTATCAAGGAAGCCACGGGAAGCGTCGAGCGCGCCCGGACGATCCGCGAGCTGTGCGGCCCTGATTTCGCTGTCTACAGCGGCGACGACGCCACGGCTGTCGACCTGATGGCGGCGGGTGCACAGGGTGTCATATCCGTGACGGCCAACGTTGCTCCCCGGCAGATGCACGAGGTGTGCGCTGCCGCTTTGTCGGGAGACCTGCCGCGGGCGCGCGATCTCGACGGCAAGCTGCGCGAGCTGCACGAGGTGCTGTTCGTCGAGTCGAACCCGATTCCGGCCAAGTGGTCCCTGAACCGCATGGGGCTGATCCCGCCCGGGCTGCGCCTGCCATTGACCGGTCTGGAACCCCGGCATCACGCACGGGTCAATGACGCACTGAAGCGCGCCGGCGTCTTACAATAGCGTCGTCCGTCGCGGCCCCGCCGTCCGGCGTCGAACAACGAGGAACCGATGCGCCAACTGATTTCGATATTCGCCGCTTCTGCCCTGGTCGCCCTGAGTGGCTGCAAGGCGCTCACCGCCTGCGAGGGGCCCACCGACGTCGGCGAGGGCGGCGCGAGTATTCCGCCGCTGCGAGTGCCCGTCGGCCTGGCCGAGCCGAACACGCAGGAAGCGCTCCGGGTTCCCGAGCTCAATGAGCCCGAGGCGCCGCGGTCGGACGGCAAGTGTCTCGACCAGCCGCCGTCGTACTTCCCGAATCGCCGGGTGGGTGCGGAATCGCCGAAGGAGACGCAACCGGACGCCAAGCCGCAAAGCGCGGACGAACAACAGCCCAAGGGTGAGCAGGCGGAGAAGCCGGAAGCGACATCCGAAGAGAAGCGGCCCGAATAGCCAGGGTTGGACCGCGCCCCCCACGGTCGGGTACCCTGCGCGCGCTTTTTCGGAGAGGTGGCCGAGCGGTCGAAGGCGCTGGACTGGAATTCCAGTTAACTCCTCACAGGGTTACGTGGGTTCGAATCCCACCCTCTCCGCCAGAAAACCAAAGCCCCGCGTGAGCGGGGCTTTGTGTTTCTGGAGCGGGTGGGCGAAAACCCACGGGCAGGAGAGCGGGCGGGCGATCGTGTTTGCGCGTCAGCGTCAGCCTCAGCCTCAGCCTCAGCCTCAGCCTCAGCCTCAGCCTCAGCCTCAGCGCCGCCGGAGGAACTTCCTCACCGCGTGCCGGCCGATGCGCGTGCCGAGGCGATTGCCTTCCACCGAGTCGTAGCGGAAATGAATGCCCAGGTAGACGCGCGAGGCGGCACATTCCTCAGCCGCGTCTGAAAAGCGTGCGAACGAGCGTGTCGGCGGTTGCATCGGGATCTTCTCCGACAGCGGCCCGGCCTTGCTCACCGACGGTGTGCTCATCGTGAAGGCGAAATCGTCACCGAAAGTGTCGGCCATCACCGTCATGGCCGCTGCGCACACTGTGCCATGAGCGGAAGGATAGGACGGGAACGGGTACGTGTGCCCATGCGCGTTGTTCCACTGGGGGTCCCGTTCGGTGGCCGGATTGCCGTCGTCACCCGCAAAGCGGACGGCGGTGAATGGGCGCCAGTGGTTGTAGAAGTATTTGTTGTTGAATGAGGAGACGTAACCGTCGAGCACGCTCGCGTTGAGCAGTGCGAACAGCCGCGTCGCGCGCCACAGGTCGAGTTGCTCGGACGCCGCGAGTTGTCGCGCGAGACGGTTGTGCGAGCTCTCGACGAAGTCCTTCCACCAGAACGCCAGGTGCGTCTGGTCCGGCGTGCGGACAGCGCCCTGCGCCCGTCCGACCTCTTTCACTTCCACGTAGGCACGCGCATAGCGCCTGCTCGCGATCGCGGGCGGCGGTGGAGCGCGCAACTCGTCGGGGCGCGCGAACGTGAAGGGCACGACGTTCGCCCAGCCCGCGCCGAACACGAATCCGGCCGGCGTTCCGCTGTGCTCGTGGAAGTCGGCGTACACGCCGGGCGCCGCCGGGCGAAATTCGTAAGCACCCTCCCGGTTCCAGCCATCACCGCTCCGCGCAACGACAATCGCGGCGGCAGCAGACTTGCCTAGCGCGATCCCGAGATCGCGGGGCGTGCCCGGTTCGCTGAGGTCGAGCCAGCGGTTGAGCTCGGTGCTGAGTTCGGCCGCGCGCTGCGGATATTGCTCCGCTGCTACTTCGTACGCCGCCTGCGCAGCCGCCGCGATCGGGTCCGCGTCGTGTTGGCGCGGCAGCGCAGCGCTGTAGGGCGCGTAGCGGCGGCGGATCGCGTTCAACGCGTCGTGCATCGCTAGGTGCATCATCGACGCCGTGCGTACGCCTTTGAGCGTCAGCAGGTGGTCTTCTGCCTCCGCGAGGGTGAGGATGCGCTGGTTCCAGTCGATCGCAAGCTCGGCCGTGTAACGCCTCGGCTCTTCGCGGCCGTCGTGTGCGCAGCCGGCCAGGGGATGCGATGCGATGAACACCGCGATGAGTGCCGCCGGCACGGTGATGGACTTCATGTCGCCTCCTCAGACTCTCTGCCCGTGGAGGGCAAGCTAGCAAGCAGAGACATGCGCCACTACTCCGGATTCTGTAGTGGCCGCGTGCGGATGCGGGCGCGATAATCGCGCGCATGAGCCGAACATACGGACAATACTGCCCGCTCGCGTTGGCCGCCGAGCTGCTCTGCGAGCGCTGGACGCTGTTGATCGTCAGCCGCCTGATCGACGGTTGTACGAAGTTCAACGAAATCCACCGCGGCGTGCCGCGCATCTCCCCGTCGCTTCTCTCGCAGCGCCTCAGCGAGCTCGAACGTGAAGGGCTCCTCCTGCGACGGCGCTCGAGGAACGGCGCGAATGGCAGCAGGTACGAGCTGACCCGCGCGGGTCGCGAGCTCGCGCCGCTGATCGACGGGCTGGCGGTGTGGGGTCAGCAGTGGGCGAGGGACATGACGAATGAGGACCTCGATCCGGGCTTCCTCGCGTGGAGCATGCACATGCAGCTCGACACCGAGCGCATGCCGCCCGGGCGCACGGTGCTCGAGTTCGAGTTCACCGGCGCGCCGAAGGACTGCACGCGCTTCTGGCTCGTCAACCAGGGCGGCAAGGTCGACATGTGTCTGAAGGATCCCGGCTACGAAGTCGATCTGAAGGTGCTTGCGGATCTGCGCCTCTTCATCGAGACGTGGCGCGGCATTCGCGATCTGCGCGCCGAGATGCGCGCACGGCGCATCCGCGTCATCGGCCCGCCCGCGTTGTGTCGCGCGCTGCCGCAATGGCTCAAGCTCAGCACGCTCGCGCGCTACCCGCGCCGCACCGCCGGGCGCGAGCTGCGCCTTGCGCAAGCGCAAGCGCGAACGTCGTAGGCTGGCCCGGTCCCGGCCGCACGCTGCACCGCGCGCGGTCACGATCGATTGAAAGGATTGCACACCCTGACCAAGGTCGGTTGAAGGCGCGGGCGCACGACTCCATCCTGCCCAAGCCATGTTGACGGATGACCTCGAACGCGGGCGCGAATGCTTCCGCACCCGGCGCTGGCAGGAAGCCTTCGCTGCCCTGACGATCGCCGATGGCGCGGCATCGCTTGCCGCGAGCGATCTCGAGCTGCTGGCGACGTCTGCGCACCTCACAGGTCGCGAAGCGGATTACGCCGCCGCCCTGGATCGGGCACATCACGCGCACGTTGCGGATGGCGAGCGTCGCCGTGCTGCTCGTTGCGCGTTCTGGCTTTGCCTGCAAGCGATGCTGCGCGGTCAGGCCGGCCCGATGGAGGGCTGGCTGGCGCGCGCGCGCCGGTTGCTCGAAGGCGAGGCACAGGAAACCCCCGAGCACGGATACCTGCTGATCGTCGCGGCGCAGTGTCATGCGAACGGTGGCGAGTGGGAGGCGGCCTGCAAGACAGCGGACAGCGCCGCCGCGATCGGCGAACGGCACATTGATCGGGACCTGATCGCCTGCGCGCGTCATGTGAAGGGGCGCACGCTCATCAGGCACTCGCTGGTTCACGAGGGCGTGGTGTTGCTCGATGAGGTCATGATCGAGGTGACCTCCGGCGAGTTGTCGCCGATCATGACCGGGCTGCTCTACTGCAGCGTGATCGAGGGCTGCCAGGAAGTGCTGGCCTGGCGACGCGCGAGCGAATGGACCAACGCGCTGTCGCGCTGGTGCGCGCAGCAGTCGCAGCTCGTTGCCTTCACCGGAGTGTGCCTGGCTCATCGCGCGGAAATCCTGGCGCTGCAAGGCAACTGGGACGCTGCTCTCGAAGAGGCGCGCTGCGCGGCCACACGCGCCCTGGAATCGGCAAGCCTGCGGACCGCGGCGGCGGCCTACTACCAGCAGGCGGAAGTGCACCGCATGCGCGGCGACGCACGCGCCGCGGAGGACGCCTATCAGGAAGCGAGCCAGCTGGGCGCGGAACCTCAGCCCGGGCTCGCGCTGCTGCGCCTCGCGCAGGGGCGCGCCGAAATCGCGCACACCGCACTGCGCCGGCTCGTCATCACCGAATCCGACCAATTGCAACGGATGCGCTATCTGCCAGCGTACATCGCGGCGCTGCTGGCGCTCGGCAACATCGCTCAGGCGGCCGATGCCTGCCGCGATCTCGACGATGCCGCGGCCCGGTATCGCAGCGGACCACCGGGGGCGCTCGATGCCTTGGCAGCCCAGGCGCTGGGAGAGATAGACATCGTCAGCGGCCGACCCGAAGCAGCGCTCGTGTCTTTGCGCCACGCGTGTCGCCTCTGGCAGCAGATGGAAGCGCCGTACGCGCTCGCACGCACGCGCGTCCTCGTTGCTCGTGCCTGTCGCGCATTGAACGACGAGGAGTCCTGTGCGCTCGAGCTGCAGGCCGCGCGAGCGACTTTCGAGAAGCTGCGCGCTGCCGACGATCTCGCGAACGCGCTCGCGTTGTCCGCGCCGTCCGCGAGCGCGCCGCGTGACATTGCGCGCGGCAGCTGTCCGTTGACGGATCGCGAGGTGGAGGTGCTGCGCCTGGTGGCTGCGGGGAAGACCAACAAGGCGGTTGCGCGGCAGTTGTGCATCAGCGAGCGCACGGTGGACCGGCATCTCAGCAAGATTTTCAACAAGCTCGACGTGCCTTCGCGCACCGCCGCCGCTGCGTACGCGTTCAGCCACAATCTCATCGGCGGCTGAGCGGCGGGTCGAACTACCCAAGCATCACGCCCGTGATGTTGGGTGATTGCACCGAAGCATCGCGCATCGCTCCGGCCTACGGTGTGTCCGGCAACCCAACCGGAGGACACCATGGGCAATCGAGCTGACCTCTCAACAGCGTCGGTGGGCGCGGCCGAACGTCGGCAACTGCTTTCGAGCCTGCAGTTCACCGAGCGTGAGATCGTCGTCGCCGATCTGAGTACCACCGTCCAGGAAGCCGGCGAAGGCACGCCCATCGTGCTGTTGCACGGACCCGCGGCCACCGGCATTCACTGGATGCGCCTGATGAATGACCTCGCGACCACGCACCGCGTGCTCGTTCCCGATTTGCCCGGACACGGAGCGACGCGCGGTCGTACCGAGCACGGCCGCGGCGACGCCTTCGAGTCCGAGCGCATGGTGCGCTGGCTGGCGGAGCTGATCGAACGAGTTGCCGGCGCACCTGCCATTCTCGCGGGACACGCGCTCGGCGGTGCTCTCGCCGCGCGCCTGGCCATCCGTCATCCGCGGCTGGTCGACGGCCTGATCCTCGTCGATACGTTCGGTCTCACCGCCCTCGAGCCGCCGCCCGCGTTTGCCAGCGCGATTCAGGACTTCGTCCGTGAGCCCTCGAGACGGACGCACGACGGTTTGTGGCGCTTTTGTGCCTTCGACCTCGATTCCCTGCGTCAGCGCATGGGCGCGCAGTGGGAGACGTTCGCGACATTCAACGTCGCGATGGCGGTCCGACCCGAGGCGGCAGAGGCGGTCGGCGCCCTGATGCAGCAGTTCGGAGGAGCGATCCCGCCTGGAGAGCTCTCGAGCATCGCCGCGCCCACGACGCTGGTCTGGGGGCGCCACGACCTGGCGACCCCGCTTGCCGTCGCTGAACGCGCGAGTGCGCGCTACGGCTGGTCCCTGCACGTCATCGAAGGTGCCGCCGACGATCCCCTCATCGAGCAACCCGAGGCGCTCCTGCGTGCCCTGCGTGTTGCCTTGCGCGCGTCGCCGGCCCGCAGGAGCGTGTCATGAGACAGAAGCGTGTCATGAGAAATGTGCTCGGTCTGGTGCTGGCGGTATTCCTGTCGCACGGCGCTGCCACCCGCGCGCACGCTGACGCGGTAACCGAATGGAACGCGGTCATGGAGCGCACCATCGCGCCCTCGGATCCGCTCAACCAGGTGCGTGCCGCGGCCATCGCGCAGGTCGCGGTATTCGAAGCCGTCAACTCGATCGTCGGCGAGCACGAAGCCTACAGGTCGCGCATTCCTGCGCCGGCGGATGCCTCGGCGGAGGCTGCGGCCATCGTCGCGGCTCATCGTGTGCTGATCGGGCTCTATCCGCAGAGTGCGGGCCTGCTGAACGCCGACCGCGAGCGGTCGCTGGCGAAAGTTCTCGACGGTCCGGGGAAGGCGGCGGGCATCGAGGTCGGCGAAGCTGCTGCCGATGCCGTTCTCTCCCTGCGAGAGAACGATGGAACGAAGCAGAACGTTCCGTACTCGCCGATGGACCTGCCCGGCCGGTGGCGCCCGACGCCGCCTGATTTCACACCTGCGGTCATGGTGGGCCTGGGACAGGTCGTGACGCCGTTCGTGATCGAGAGCGGTACGCGATTCCGCGTGCGCCCGCCGCCTGCGCTGCGCAGCGCGCGATACACGAAAGCGTACGAGGAGGTGAAGCGCGTGGGGGCGGTCGACAGCACCGTGCGACCGCAGGATCGCACCGATGTCGCGCGCTACTACGCGATCACGGACGTACTGCAGGTCTGGTGTCCCGCGGCGCGGCAGGTAGCCGAGGCGCAGCACACCACCCTCTCCGAGAACGCGCGCGCCTTCGCCTTGCTCACGATGGCGGTGTTCGATGCGGGTATTGCCGTGTTCGAGACGAAATATCACTACGACTTCTGGCGTCCGGTCACGGCGATCCGCGCCGGCGACACCGACGGCAATCGCCGCACGGCGGCCGACCCTGACTGGCTGCCACTCGTCCCGACTCCGCCGTTTCCCGCTTACGTCTCGGGCCACGGCGGACTCGGCGCCGCCGCGCGCTTCGTTCTCGAAGACGCGTTCGGCAAGCGCGGGCACGCCATCGTGCTGACGAACCCGCAGCTGCCCGGGATCGTGCTGCCGTATTCGTCGTTCCGGGAAATCCTGGACGACATCGACGACGCGCGCATCTATGGCGGCATCCACTGGCGGTTCGACCAGGAAGAGTCGAGAGGGCAGGGGCGGCGCGTGGCGTCGTACGTCCTGCGTCACGCGCTCAAGCCGGTTGCGCCGGGGCGAAAGTCAGTCGACGCCGAAACTCCCGATGCAACAGCCAGCCGCTGACGACGGCCTGCAGCGCCACGCTGGCCACGGAGACGTACCAGAAGTGATCGAGCTCGACGCCGGGCTGCGTCGAGAGCCACACGGCGGGCACGACGAAGGTGAGAATGCGGCAGGCGCTGCTGAAAAGGGCGGGCCAGGTGTTGCCCATCGCCTGGAACAGGCCGGAGCAGGTAAAGATGATCCCCATGGCGACGAAATTCCAGGACACGATGCGCAGGTAGTGCGAGGCGACCGTCAGCACCTGCGGGTCCTTCGCGAACGGAGCGACCAGCACGTCGGGGCGCCACTGACAGAGGACTGCCAGCGCGGCCATGATCAGCAGGCTCCAGATGAGCGCTGAGCGGAACGTTTCGCGCACGCGTTCCGCGCTGCGTGCGCCGAAGTTCTGACCGGCGATGGGCGCAGCGGCGAAGGCGACCGCCATCGCGGGCAGGAAGATCGCCTGCATGACGCGCTGGCCGACACCGAAGCCTGCCTGCGCGTCGGCGCCGAAGTGGCGGATGCACCAGTAGATGACGACGATGATGAGGAACATGATCGCGAATTCGCCGCCCGAGGGCAGGCCGATGTTGAACATGCGGCGCCAGGTTTCGAGCCGTGGGCGCCAGCTCGCCGGGTCGACCGACACGTAGTGCTCGAGACGCACGAAGTACATGAGCAGCATCACCACGCCGACCAGGACGGCGATCGAGCTCGCGAGACCCGCACCCAGCACGCCGAGCGGGCGTCCCGTGCCCCAGCCCGCGATCAGGATCGGCGCCAGGACGATGTTGACCAGCACGGTGACCGATTGCACGAGCATCGTCGGCTTGACGATGCCGGTGCCGCGCAGCGCCGAGCTCATCGCCACCATCGCGAACTGCAGTGCCATGCAAGGCAGGAACCAGTAGAGGTAGGTCGTGCCCGCGGCGGCGGCGGCGTCGTCCGCGCTCAGTTCCCTCATGAAGGCGTCTGCGATCGCGTATCCGCCGACGAGCACGATGGCGGCGCACCCGGCCGACAGCAGCATCGACTGGTTGAAGATCAGGTTCGCATCCGCCTGGTCCTTGCGACCCACTGCGTGCGAGATCAGCGCAACCGTGCTCACGCCGAGCACCTGCGTGAGCGCCAGGATCACGAACATGAGCGTGCCCGCCGCGCTGACTCCCGCCAGCACCTCTTCGCCGAGCCCCGCCACGAAATAGAGATCGACCAGGTAGTAGAGTGTCTGGATCAGCATGCCGGCGAAGATGAAGAGCGACATCTGCGCCAGGTGGCTGCTGATCGGCCCTTGCGTCAGGTCTTTCATGAGACGCGAAGTCTAGCGACCGGCGGCACCCAAGTCGCTATACTTTCACCCCTTCACTTCTGCGAGCCCAAGCTCCGCCCAGCAGTCTGGTGGCCCGCATCGGCGTCTCCGCGACGATCCGCCGTGAATCCCGCCAGGCCCGGAAGGGAGCAACGGTAGCGGCACCGATCGGGTGCCGGAGGAGTGCTGGTGCGGGCTGCCTCCACCCAATAGAGTGACGCAATGAGTTACGTGGTCCTTGCGCGCAAGTGGCGTCCCCGCCAGTTCGACGAGCTGGTCGGCCAGGAACACGTGCTGCGCGCACTCGCCAACGCGCTCGATGCGGGCCGCGTGCATCACGCGTTCCTCTTCACCGGCACGCGTGGCGTGGGCAAGACCACCATCGCGCGCCTGCTGGCCAAGTCGCTCAACTGCGAGACCGGGGTGTCCTCGCGTCCCTGCGGCAAGTGCGCTGCCTGCCGCGAGATCGACGAAGGCCGTTTCGTCGACCTGATCGAGGTCGACGCGGCGTCGCGCACCAAGGTCGATGACACGCGCGAGCTCCTGGACAACGTGCAGTACGCGCCAGCGCGGGGCCGCTACAAGGTGTACCTCATCGACGAGGTGCACATGCTGTCGGGTCATTCCTTCAACGCCCTGCTCAAGACGCTGGAAGAGCCGCCGCCGCACGTGAAATTCCTGCTTGCGACCACGGATCCGCAGAAGCTGCCGGTCACCGTGCTGTCGCGCTGCCTGCAGTTCAATCTCAAGCGGCTGCCGGCGGCAATGATCCGCAACCGGCTCGAGCACATCGTCACCGCCGAGAAGTTGCAGTTCGAGCCTGGGGCGCTCGAGCTCGTGGCGCGCGCCGCGGATGGCAGCATGCGCGACGGACTCAGCCTGCTGGACCAGCTGATCGCTTTCGCGGGCGGCAAGCTCGCCGAGAGCGAGGCGCGCGCCATGCTCGGCACCATCGATCGCGGCCACACGGTTCGCCTGCTGGAGCTGTTGGCGGCGAACGACGCCGCCGGACTGATGCGCGAGGTGGCCACGCAGGAAGAATTCGCTCCCGACTATGCTGCCGCCCTCGATGAGCTCGCGGGGCTGATCCAGAAAGTGGCGTTGCGGCAGGCCGTCCCGGGCCACGACGCCGGCGAGCTCTTCGCTGCAGAAACGCTCGACGCGCTGGCCGCGCGACTGAGTGCGGAAGACCTGCAGCTCTACTACCAGATTGCGATTCTCGGCCGCCGCGATCTCGATCTCGCGCCGGATCCGCGGGGCGGCTTCGAAATGGTGCTGCTGCGAATGCTGGCGTTTCGTCCGGCGCAGACGGCCGGTGCTGGCAGCGGCACCGGTGCTACGCCAGCACGTGCTCCTGCCTCGCCGGCGACAGAAGCGCGTCGGGCCGCTGCTCCGCCTGGCGAACTGACTGCCGAATCGTGGCCAGGCGTCGTGTCGGCGCTCGACGTACAGGGCGCGGCCCGCCAGCTGGCGGCGAATTGCCTGTTCCTCGGTCGCGACGAGCGGCAGGTGCGCCTGCAACTGGACCCGCGCGGCACGCACTATCGGAGCCGGCAGAACGAGGAACTGTTGAGCCAGTCGCTCGGTCGCCTGCTCGGAGGCGCCATCGGCGTGAGCATCGAGGAGGGCGCCGCAGGCGTGGAAACGCCGGCACGGCAACAGGCGCGCGCCTCCGACGAACGCCAGCAGAGCGCGCGGCGCGAGCTGGAGAGCGACCCGACGGTGCGCTCGCTGAAGGAAAAATTCGGCGCGACGCTGGTCCCCGACAGCGTCAAGCCTCTCAACTGACCCCCGGAGAACGCGATGAAGCCCGGTTTCGGTAACCTGATGCGCCAGGCGCAGCAGATGCAGGAGAACATCCAGAAGGCGCAGGCCGAGCTCAGTGCGCTGGAGGTCGTCGGCGAAGCGGGCGGCGGCATGGTGAAGGTACAGATGAACGGCAAGCACGAAGCGCGCGGCGTCACCATCGATCCTTCCGTGCTCGACGATCGCGAAATGCTCGAAGACCTCGTGGCGGCTGCCATCAACGATGCCGTGCACAAGATCGAGAGCCGCATCCAGGAGAAGATGGCGGGCGCGATGGCGGGCATGCAGCTCCCGCCCGGGATGAAGCTGCCGTTCTGATGCCTGTCGCCCTTCTCGTGCAATGAAGTATTCACCGGCTCTGGCCCGACTCATCGAAGCGCTGCGCTGTCTTCCCGGCGTGGGCCCGAAGAGCGCGCAGCGCATGGCGTTCCACATTCTCGAGCGCGATCGTGACGGCGCGCGTGAGCTGGCCACGGCGCTCGGGGCCGCGATCTCGGGCATCGGCCACTGCCGGCGCTGCCGCATGCTCACCGAGGGCGAGCTGTGCCCGATCTGCGCGTCCAGTCAGCGCGACACCAGCGTGCTGTGCGTCGTGGAGTCGCCCGCCGACGTGATCGCGGTCGAGCAGTCGGGCGGCTTTCGCGGCCGGTACTTCGTGTTGATGGGCCACCTGTCGCCGCTCGATGGCATCGGTCCGGATCAGCTGGGGCTCGGCGAGCTCGAGGCGCGGCTGGCGGAAGACGGCATTCGTGAGGTGATCCTGGCGACCAATCCGACGGTGGAAGGCGAGGCGACCGCGCACTTCATCGGCGATCTGGCGGCACGGCGCGGCGTGCGTGCCACGCGCATCGCGCACGGTGTGCCGGTGGGCGGAGAGCTCGAGTTCGTGGACGGCGGCACGCTGGCGCATGCGCTGGCGGGGCGCCAGGCTATCGGCTGAGCACCACGCAGCCGCGCCAGCCCTGGGCCGGCGCCACGCGCTGCTGCGGCGCTACTTCCTGCGGCGCCGTCCCGGCGCCGGCGCGAGCTGCTCACGCAGTCGCGACAAGCGCTTGAAACTTTCGTAGCGCCGCGCGCTGATCGTGCCGTTCGTCACGGCGGCATGCACCTCGCAATCGGGTTCGCGCAGGTGGCGGCAATCCGCGAAACGGCAGCCGGCAGCGGCGGCCACGATCTCACGAAAGGCGAGCGCCGGATCGACGATGCGTTCGATCGCCGGCGCGAAATCGCGTACGCCCGGCGAATCGATCAGGTCGCCACCCAGCGGGAGGTGGTGCAGCGTCGACACGCTGGTGACGTGCCGGCCCTCGGCAGTCGCCGCGGTGAGCTCATCGGTCGCCGCGCGCAGGCCCGGAACCAGGCGGTTGGCGAGGGACGACTTGCCCACGCCCGACTGGCCTACGAGCGCGCTCACTTCGCCGGCGAGCTGCTGCTCGAGCTCCGCCATGCCTGTGCCGTCGACGCTCGAGCACGCGACCACGACGTATCCCAGGGCAGCGTAGTACCCGAGCTCCGTCTCGAGCTCCGCGTGCGGACCGGCCTCGGAGCCGACAGCAGGCTGCATGGCGTCGTTCGCCGCGTCGATCTTGTTGCGCACGATCGCCGCGCGGATACCGGCCAGCTCCGCCGCGGCCAGGAACCGGTCGACGATGAAGAAATCCGGCGCAGGCTCGTGCGCGAGCACGACCACGAGCTGCGTGAGGTTCGCGACGATGCCCTCGGTACCGCCCTGCGCGTTGGTGCGCTCGAGCGTGCTGCGCCGGGGCAGGCGCTCGACGACGATCCCGTGACCGACGTCGACGTCCGGCCGCCACGTCACTTCGTCCCCGCAGAGGACCTGCAGGTCCCGGCCCCGGATACCGCACGGCACGCGCACGCCGTCCGCAGTCTCGAGCAGGGCGCGACGACCGTGACTGGCGATCACCCGGCCGGGCAGGCTCATCGGCGCAATCGCTCGATGCGCACGGGTGCCGGTGGATGGGAGTCGAAGAAGGCGGAGTACAGGCGGTCCGGCGCAAGCGTGGTGGCGTTGTCGCGATAGAGCTTGACCAGTGCGCTGGCCAGGTCTTCGGCGTTGGAGTGATCGCGCGCGAAGCGATCGGCGTCGAACTCGTGGCGCCGCGACCAGAAGCTCGTCAGCGGCGAGAGCCAGAACGTGAGTGGCGGCAAGAGCAGGAAAAACAGCAGCAGCGCCATGTGTGCCGAGGGCAGGACGTTGCCGAAGATTGAGTAGAACAGCGGCTGACTTGCGATCAGGGCGAGCAGGTACAGGCCGGCGAGGCCCAGGCCGAGACTCACGAGCATGCGTTTTCGCACGTGACGCAGCCGGAAGTGCCCGAGCTCGTGGGCCAGCACGGCTTCGATCTCGGCCGGTGCGAGCTGCTCCATGAGCGTGTCGAACAGCACGATGCGCTTGTTCGCTCCGAGCCCGGTGAAATACGCGTTGCCATGCGCTGAGCGGCGCGAGCCGTCCATCACGAACACGCCCCGGCTGGTGAAGCCGCAGCGAGCGATCAACGCCTCGATGCGCCGCGCGAGCGACTCGTCATCGATCGGCCGGAAGCGATTGAAGAGCGGGGCGATGAACGCGGGATACGCCCAGCTCAGCGTCAGCGAGAAGCCGGCCCATACCAGCCAGGCATACAGCCACCACAGCTCGCCCGCGTAACGCATGAGGGCGAGCACCGCCGCGAGCAGCGGCAAGCCGAGGATCGCCGCGAGCGCGATGCCCTTGAGCATGTCCAGCACGTACAGCCGCCACGTCATGCGATTGAAGCCGAAGCGGGCCTCGAGTCCGAACACGCGGTACAGCGACAGCGGCCAGCCCGCTATCGCGCCCAGCGTCAGCACGGTCACGATCACGGCGATGCCGAGCCAGGTGTCCGTGAGACCCGCGGAGCGCCAAGCGCCATCGATCGTCGCGAGCACGCCACCCCAGAGGAGCGCCACCAGCACGAGCGCATCCAGGATCACCTCGGCAATGGCGAGACGCGCTTTTGCCATGGTGTAGTCGCTCGCCTTGTGATGAGCCGCAAGCGGGATCGCCGCCTCGAAGGCGGGCGGCACGCTGGCGCGTGCGCGGCTGGCGCTCGCGGCCTGGCGCGCGAGCAGCCAGACGTGGCAGAAGAGTGCCAGCGCGACGAGGACGAGAAAGGTGAGCGAGAGCGGATGCATGGGAGTTGCGTGTGAAGGGCGCGGGGAGCTTACCGTCTGCTAATATCCCGCGGCAATGTCGAAGGACCCTGACAATCTCGTCTGGATCGATCTCGAGATGACCGGGCTGCGGCCCGACGTGGATCACGTCATCGAGATCGCCACGCTGGTGACCGACAAGCACCTGCGCGTGCTCGGCGAAGGCCCGGTGGTCGCCATCCATCAGCCGGAGGAAGTCCTCGAGCTGATGGACGACTGGAATCGCCGGCAGCACCGCGCCTCGGGGTTGGTCGAGCGCGTGCGCGCGAGCGCCGTCAGCACGGCCCAGGCCGAGGAACGCACGCTGCGTTTCCTCGAGGCGTTCGTCGACGCCGGCCTCTCGCCGATGTGCGGCAACAGCATCTGCCAGGACCGGCGCTTCCTCGCGCGGCAGATGCCGCAGCTCGAGCGCTTCTTCCATTACCGCAACCTCGACGTCAGCACGCTGAAGGAACTGGCCAGGCGCTGGGCGCCGGAGGTGGCGGCCGGTTTCCAGAAAGCGTCGACGCACCTGGCACTCGACGACGTGCGCGATTCGGTGCGCGAGCTCGAGTACTACCGCTCGCGTCTCTTTTTGCCGGCGTTCACCGGCGGCACGCCGTGAGCGACTGGGGGCAGAGCGGCGATCGCGTCCAGCGCGGCAGCGACCTCGGTCGCGAGCCGGATCTCGCCGAGATTCGGGCTGCCGCCGAGCGCCTGCGCGGCAAGGTGCTGGTCACTCCGGTGCTGAGCGACGAGCAGCTCAACGAGGAGCTGGGCGCGGAAATCTTCTTCAAGTGCGAGAACCTGCAGCGCGGCGGCGCGTTCAAGCTGCGCGGTGCCACCAACGCGGTGCTGACGCTGAGCGAGGCGGAAGCGGCGCGTGGCGTCATCACTCACTCCTCGGGCAATCACGGCAATGCGCTGGCGCTCGCCGCGCGGCTGCGCGGCATTCCGGCCTGCGTGGTCATGCCGGAGAATTCCTCGCCGATGAAGATCGCGAACGTACGACGCCAGGGAGCGGAGGTCGTTTTGAGCAGGCCGGGGCGCGTGGCGCGCGAAGCGAAGATCGAAGAGCTGATGGGGACGCGCGCGATGAACCTGGTGCACCCGTACGACGACTATCGCGTCATCTGCGGGCAGGGCACCGCGGTGCTCGAGCTGGTGGAACAGGTGGAGAAGCTCGACATCGTGATGGCGCCGGTCGGCGGCGGCGGCCTGATCAGCGGCACGGCGATTGCGGTGCGCGGTCTCGGGTCGCGTCTCGGGACGTCAATGCGCGTCATCGCCGCCGAGCCCGAACAGGCGGACGACGCCTATCGCGGCTTCCGCAGCGGTGAGCGCGTAGAGGTCGATGTCACCGATACGATCGCCGACGGCCTGCGCACGTCCGTGGGCAAGCGCAACTTCCCGATCATCCGGCGCGACGTGGATGACGTCGTGCGGGTTTCCGAGGACGCGATCAAGCGTGCCGCGCGCCTGCTGACCGAGCGCCTGCACGTGCTGGTCGAGCCGTCCGCCGCCGTCTGTGCCGCTGCGTTGCTCGAAGGACGCCTGCGCGCGCCGGGCAAGCGGATCGGCATCATCCTGACCGGCGGCAACGTCGATCTCGCCGCCAGCCCGTGGCTCACCGGTGCGCCGCCGTGACCGCCGACTGGTATTTCGATTTCATCTCCCCGTATGCGTTCCTGCACTTTCACCGGCTGCGCGAGCTCGAGAACCGGCTGAGCGTTCGCATGCAACCGGTCCTGTTCGGCGCGATCCTCGATCACTGGGGGCAGCTCGGGCCGGCGGAAATCGCGCCGAAGCGCCAGCACACCTATCGCCAGGCGCACTGGCTGGCGCGCCGCCGCGGCCTGCCGTTCAAGGGTCCCGAGGCGCACCCGTTCAATCCGCTGAAGCTGCTGCGACTGGCGATTCATCTCGACGTCACGCCACAGGCGGTCGAGCGGCTGTTTCGCTTCGTGTGGCAGCAGGGCTTCATTCCGGAGAACGAGACCGCGTGGCGCGAGCTCACCGCTGAGCTTGGTGTCGACGATGCGGACGAGCGCATTGCGCGCCCCGAGGTGAAAGCTGCGCTGCGTGCCAACACGGAGGCGGCCGTCGCCGCAGGCGTATTCGGAGTCCCCACACTGGTCGTCGACGGGCGTCTCTTCTGGGGCGACGACTCGACGGAGATGGTCCTCGACTATCTCGACAATCCCGCGCCGTTTCACCGCGACGAGGCACGCATCGCGACGCTGCCGGTTGCGGCAACCCGCCCCGGCTCCAGGGGCGGCGCCAGGTCGTGACGCGCCGGCACGAAGTCGACGGACGCCGACGGGAAGTCGAGACCTGCCGGTGAGCGCTGTGCTGGTCGTGCATCGCGGCGGCTGTCACTGCGGCGCAGTGCGCTTCGAGGTCGACGCGCCTGCGGACATCGAGGCACTGGAATGCAACTGCTCGATGTGCACGATGACCGCTTTCCTGCACCTGATCGTCCCCGCCGGCCGCTTTCGCCTCCTGGCCGGGGCCGGGGCGCTGGCGACTTACACCTTCAACACTGGAACGGCGCGCCACCTCTTCTGCGGTCGTTGCGGCGTGAAATCGTTCTACGTGCCGCGCTCGCACCCCGACGGTTTCAGCGTGAATGTGCGCTGCCTGGCGCGCGACAGCATTCGCAGCGTGACCACGCGGCTGTTCGACGACAGCCGGCGCGAGGAATCGGCAGCCGCGCTCCGCGGCTCGTCGGAATGATCCGTCCCGAGCAAGCAACGTCCGCTACCGGACTCGAGTCAGGTACCGGACCTGGTCATGGAACCGACTTGCTGGCCTTGCCGTTGCCGCCGCCGGCGAGGAACAGCCAGGTCTCGACGACCGTATCGGGATTGAGCGAGATGCTGTCGATGCCCTGGTCGACGAGCCAGCGCGCCAGCTCGGGATGGTCGGACGGGCCCTGGCCGCAGATGCCGACGTACTTGCCCGCCTTGCGGCAGGCCGCGATCGCCATCGCCAGCATCGCCTTCACGGCCTCGTCGCGTTCGTCGAAGGCGCGTGCCACGATGCCCGAGTCGCGGTCCAGGCCGAGCGTGAGCTGCGTCATGTCGTTCGAGCCGATCGACATGCCGTCGAAATGCTCCAGGTACTTTTCCGCGAGCAGCGCGTTGGTCGGCAGCTCGCACATCATGATTATCTTCAGGCCGTTCGCACCGCGCCTCAGGCCGTTGGCCGCGAGCAGCTCCGTTACCTGCTGAGCCTCCTTGAGCGTGCGCACGAACGGCACCATCACCCACACGTTTGCCAGGCCCATGTCGTCGCGCACGCGTCGCAGCGCGCGGCACTCCAGCTCGAAGCATGGGCGGAACGTCTCGTCGACGTAGCGCGAGGCACCGCGGAACCCGAGCATCGGGTTCTCCTCGTGCGGCTCGTATTGCCGACCGCCGATGAGATTCGCGTACTCGTTCGACTTGAAATCCGAGAGCCGCACGATCACCGGCTCGGGCGCGAACGCTGCGGCGATCTGCGCGATGCCCTCGGTGAGCTTGTCGACGTAGAAACCCACCGGATCTGCGTAGCCGGCCATCTGGCGGCGGATGGTGTCCTTGAGGCCGGCGTCCAGGCGATCGAACTCGAGCAGCGCGCGCGGATGCACGCCGATCATGCGGTTGATGATGAATTCCAGGCGCGCGAGGCCCACGCCCTTGTTGGGAATGCCGGCGAACCCGAACGCGCGATCGGGATTGCCGACGTTCATCATGATCTTCACGGGTGCGGGCGGCAGTGCGTCGAGCTCGATCTGGCGCTGCTCGAAACTCAGGATGCCCTCGTAGATGTAACCGGTGTCGCCTTCGGCGCACGACACGGTGACGTCCTGGCCCTCGCGCAGCTTGTCGGTCGCGTCCCCGCAGCCGACCACCGCGGGGATGCCGAGCTCGCGCGCGATGATCGCGGCGTGGCAGGTGCGTCCGCCGCGATTGGTCACGATTGCCGAGGCGCGCTTCATCACCGGTTCCCAGTCCGGATCGGTCATGTCGGCGATCAGCACGTCGCCGCTCTGCACGCGTGCCATCTCCTTCACGTCGCGGATCACCCGCGCCGGGCCTGCGCCGATGCGCTGGCCGATGCTGCGTCCGCTCGTCAGCACGCGCGAGCGGCCCTTGAGCGTGAAGCGCTGGATGGAGCGGCCGGCGCGGCTCTGCACCGTCTCGGGCCGCGCCTGCAGGATGTAGATCTGGCCGGTGTCGCCGTCCTTGCCCCACTCGATGTCCATCGGCTGGCCGTAGTGCTTCTCGATGGTGAGCGCCTGGCGCGCCAGCTCGTTGATGTCCTCATCGGTGATGCTGAAGCGAGTGCGCTCGCTCGCGGCGACGTCCACCGTCTTGACGCGCTGGCCGGAGCCCGGCTCGGCGTAGATCATCTTGATGGCCTTGCCGCCGAGATTGCGCCGCAGGATGGCTGGCTTGCCCGCACGCAACGCGGGCTTGTAGACGTAGAACTCGTCCGGATTCACGGCGCCCTGCACGACGGTTTCGCCGAGACCGTAGGACGCGGTGATGAACACGACGTCGCGGAAGCCCGAATCGGTGTCGAGCGTGAACATCACGCCGCTCGAGCCGAGGTCGCTGCGCACCATGTGCTGCACACCGACCGACAGTGCCACCTGCGCGTGATCGAAACCCTGGTGCACGCGATAGGCGATGGCGCGGTCGTTGAACAGCGAGGCGTAGACCTCGTGCATCGAGGTGAGCAGGTTGTCGCGGCCGCGCACGTTCAGGAAGGTTTCCTGCTGGCCGGCGAACGACGCCTCCGGCAGGTCCTCGGCGGTGGCGGAGGAGCGCACCGCGACCGCGATCGCAGGTGGCGGGCCAGTGGCCTCGCCCGCGGCATTCATCGTCATCTTCTCCCACGCGGCGAGCACTTCTGTCTGCAGGCGCTCCGGGAACGGCGTCGCCAGGATCCAGCCACGGATCTGCGCGCCGACGTGCGCCAGCTTCTCGACGTCGTCGACGTCGAGCGTGGCGAGCGCCTGGTTGATGCGCTGGCTCAAGCCCCCCTGGGCGAGAAATTCGCGATAGGCCTGCGCGGTGGTCGCGAAGCCGTCCGGCACGCGCACGCCGAGTCGCGCGAGGCTGCGGATCATCTCGCCGATGGAGGAATTCTTGCCGCCGACGGTCTCGACGTCCTGGCGCGTCAGCTCGGCGAATGGAAGGATGTAGGTCAAGGCTGCCCTTGTGTCGGACGGCGCAGCGGTGAACACTCTGCAGCCGGGTTGGAGGCCAGATTCGTGAACCGCAGAACGGTGTTTTTCGTTTCCGACCAGACCGGCGTGACCGCCGAGACCATGGGACACAGCCTGCTGACGCAATTCGACGGACTGGAATTTCGGCCGGTGACTCTGCCATTTATCTCGACACCTGACAAGGCAGAGGAAGCGGTCCGCAAGATCAATCTGGTCGCGCAGCAGGAGGGCGTGCGGCCGATCGTGTTCAGCACCCTGGTGCAGGACGACCTGCGCGCGCTGGTGAAGCGTGCCGACGGCCTGTTCCTGGATTTCTTCGACGCCTTCCTCGGGCCGCTCGAAAGCGAGCTCGCGGTGCGCTCCTCGCATACCAGCGGCCGCGCGCACAGCATGGCGGATCAGACCGCCTACAACTGGCGCATCAACGCCGTGAACTTCGCGCTCGCCAACGACGACGGCGCGGGCGCGCGCGACTACGAGCGCGCGGACCTGATTCTCATCGGCGTGTCGCGCTCCGGCAAGACGCCGACGTGCCTGTACATGGCGCTGCAGTACGGCGTATTTGCAGCCAATTTCCCGCTCACCGACGACGAGCTCGAGTCGGGCAACCTGCCGGGAACGCTGCGCCCGCACCAGCGCAAGTTGTTCGGCCTCACGATCAGGCCCGAGCGATTGCAACAGATCCGCAACGAGCGGCGGCCTGACAGCCGCTACGCGTCGGCACAGCAGGTGCAGTACGAGGTTCGTGCCGCCGAAGCGCTGTTCGCGCGCGCCGGCGTGCCGTCCCTGGAGACCACCGAGTGCTCCATCGAGGAGATCTGCAGCCGCATTCTCGACCGCACCGGGCTGGAGCGGCGCACGCGACCGTGATGCAGGTCGCAGCGCGTGCCCGGAAGCGCAAAAAGCCTGTGCTATAGTCGGCCCATGATCGCCACCACCGACCACCTGTGCGCGATTTCCTGGCGGGCGCGGCCCGGCAGTTTCGTGAGCCTGATGACGCTCTACGAGAGCAACTACATCCGGCTCGGCTGGATCCTGCCCGAAGCGCGCAGTCTCGCGGGCTGTCACGTCTCGACGGCGAGCGATGATCCCAACCTGCATCTCGAGGTCGTCGAGCGCTGCCGCTACACGACGACGCTCAATCTCAGCTACGTGCTCGAGAGCGAGGCGGGTCCCGTACTTGCGCCGGATCTGCAGGTGCGCGTGTATCACGACGCACGTCTCGCGGAGGCCTGCGACAGCGCCCGCACGCATCGCCACGAGCACCTCGACCGCCTGCGCGCGGAATTGCGGCGCGAGCTGGACCAGCGCTGGGCGCGCAACGTGCTGCTGAACAAGTGGCTCGAGTACTGCGCCGAGCGCGGCCATCGTTTCCATCCGCCGGGCGCCTGACCGCCCGGCACAGCACCGACGTCCGCAACGACGTCGACGGACCGCGACACCAACCTCCGAGAAAAACCGCCGTGGCCCTGGTCGAGAAACTCGCAGCGCTGCGTTTGCCCTTCCTGCAGAAGGAGAAGCCGGAGGAAGACGAGCGGCTGATGCAGCTGTTCCGCAATCGCGCGGGACTGAAGAAGGCGCATGCCTCGCTGCAGGACCAGCTCTACGAGCTCAAGGAACGCATCAAGCAGCAGGACGGCGTCGTGCTCCGCTCGCAGGAGAACATGTCGGCGCTGGAGACGCTGCTCGGCAACCCGGAATCCGGCTACAGCGCGCTGGTGTTCTTCCAGCTGCGCGGCCTGTGGCGCGCCTGCCACCAGCAGCTCGAGATCTTCGCGGGCGAGCTCGAGAAGCAGCAGGAGGAGCGCGAGCGCCGCAAACAGATGTTCGAGTTCAACCAGGAGCAGCGCAATCGCCTGGGCGTGATCGACGGACGCCTCGCGATCGCGGAGGACCGTCTCAACGAGCAGAAGGCACAGCGTACCGAGATGGAGCAGAAGCTCCTGCGCCTGCGCGGTTTCTGGAATTACTTCCGGCGGCGCGCGCTGCGCCACCAGATCGATCGCCATCGCATCCACATCGACCTGGCGCAGGGGGACTGCACCAAGATCCGCGAGGAGCACACGGCGGTCGAGGCGGAGCAGGCGCCCGCGTTTCCGGGCCTCTCGGTCGACGGGCGGCGCGCAATCAACCTGGCGACGATCGCGTACGCACTCGTGCTGGGCGAGCGCCTGAGCACCCACGGGCTCGCCGGCCGCGTCAAGGATGCGATGGGCAAGCGCGTGCAGGAATTGCAGTTCGGCTCACGCGAAGACTGCGAAGCGCTGATGGTCGCCATCGCGCAGGCGATCGGCGCCGTGCGCTCGCGCAAGGACCTGGCGGGCGAGATCAAGAACTGCGTGGAAAAACTGCGCGAAGTGGCCCAGTACCGAACGCCGGGAGACGCGGTGCCGCTCGGCGAGACGCTGGGCGGCGTGGCCCCGTCGAGTCCGGACGGCCGCGCGATCCTCACGCTTTCCGCTGCGCAGATCCTGGCGGACGACTACTGGCACATCTACAGGGTGCTCCTGCGCTGACCGCTCAGGCAACGAACGCCACCCACTGCGCAGCGACCAGCGCGAGCGACAGGGCGATCGAGACTCCGTTGTACGACGCCCGTCAGTGATCCGACGCCGGAGTCTGCGCGGCACGTGCCGGCGTCGCGCCCGGCGCACCGCCTGTCGCGCGCGTGTCGGCGGCGAGCCCGCGGCCGACGCGGCGTCGCCATTGATTCAGGTCGTCGAACCACTCGTAGAAGGCGGGCACGACGAACAGTGACAGCACGCCGGAGGCCAGCAGTCCGCCCATGATCGCGCGCGCCATCGGGTAATAGGCCGGCCCACCGCCACCGCCACCCACCTGCGCCTCGCCGATCGAGAGCGGCAGCATGGCGAGGAGCGTGGTGAGTGTCGTCATCAGGATCGGGCGCAGGCGGTCGCGTCCGGCCTGCACGATCGCGTCGTCGCGCGACAGGCCCGAGGCGCGCAGGTTGTTGATGTGCGCGACCAGCACGATGCCGATGTTCACCACCACGCCGATCAGGATCATGACGCCGACCATCGCCATGAACGTGAACGTGGTGCTGGTCACGAAGAAGAACCAGAACAGGCCGACGATCGAGAAGATCAGCGACGTGATGATCGAAATGGGGTACAGCGCCGACTCGAACAGTGCCGCCATGACGATGAAGATCATCGCCACTCCGAGCAGCAGGCTCACCATCATCACCTGCTGCGTCTCGTCGTTGGTCTCGAAGCCGCGGCCGAACTTCCACGTGTAGCCGGGCGGCAGCGCGACGTTCTCCATCATCGGCTTGACGCGCTCCTTGATCTCGTCGAGGGTTGCACCCTTCTCGAGCGTGCCGGCGATGATCACGGAGGTCAGGCGGTTGACGCGCGTGATGTTGCGCGGGCCGCGCGTGAGCCTGAAGTCCGCCACCGCGCCCAGGGTGATGCGTTCGCCGGAGGGCAGGTACAGGGGCAGGCGGCCGAGGTCCTCGACGTTCTGGCGGTCCGACTCGCGGAACGTCAGCCGCATGTCCACTTCGCGCTCGGGCCCGCGGAACTCGCGCAGCTTGTCGCCGCGCATCGCCACGGCCACCGTTGCGGCGATCTCTTCCGTCGTGAGGCCGAGATCTGCGGCGCGGGCGCGATCTATGATGATCTGGACTTCTTCCTCGCCGTCCCTTGCCTCCGAGCGCACGGTCTCGAGGCCCTCGATGTCCTGGAGCTGGCGCGAGACCTCCATGCTCAGGTCCGCGAGCAGTTCCGTGCTGTCACCGGAGATCTGCACGCTGAAGCCCTCGCCGCCCATGCCCTCGTCGAACGAGAAGGTCGGCTTGCCGATGATGATCTCCGGCAGCTCGGGCGTCGCCAGTGCGATGATCTCCTTGGCGCGCAGCTTGGCCTTCTCCTTGGGCTGAAGGATCAGGATCGTGCCGGCTTCCTCGGGACGGTAAAACGAATAGATGCTCTCGATCTCGAAGCGCTCGCGGTTCTTCTCGAAGAACGCTTCCATGGTGTTGACCGCGGCCTCGACGCGCGCCAGCGGGTAGGTGCCGTTGATGTGGTAACCGAGAAAGATGCTGCGCCCCACGTCCTGCGGGAACATGTCCGTCTTGACGAACATGAACGGGATCGCGGCGGAGCCGAGCACCAGCAGGATGAGGCCGGCGGTAATCCACTTGTGGTGCAGCGAGGCGCGCAGCGCGCGCGCGTACCAGTCCTGCAACCGGCCGAGAAGGCTGCGGCTGCCCACCGGCGGCGGCGAGGGGAAGCGCGCCAGCAGCATCGGGATCAGCGTCTGCGCGACGATGAGCGAGGCGATCATCGCGACGACAATGGGAATGGCGACGTGCGCCAGGAAGATCGTCGCTTCGTTCTTCTCGCCCACGAGCAGCGGCACGAACACCGCGACCGAGCTGGCGGTGCCGGCCATGACCGCGACGCCGACCTCCTTGACGCCGCCCAGCGTCGCCTCGAGCGGCCGGTCAGGAGTGAGTTGCCGATGGCGGAACACGCCCTCGGTCACGACCACCGCGTTGTCGACCAGCATGCCGATCGACAGCAGCATGCCCATCATCGACAGGATGTTGATCGACAGGCCGAAGAAATACATGGCGGCGAGCGTGATGATCAGAGAGAACGGCACCGCGAGGGTCACGATCAGCGTCGTCGGCCAGTTGCGCAGGAAGAGGAAGAGCACGACGAAGGCGAGGCCGGCGCCGATCAGGCCCGCGGTGCGCAGCTCCTTGAGCGAATCGAGAATGCTGTCGGCCTGGTTGTCCATCACGAACAGCTCGATGCCCTGCATCTGCGGCACCTCGCGCGCATGGTTCACCACCTCGAGCACCTTGGCGCACACGTCGACCACGTTGGCCTGCGTGGTCTTGTAGACCGACAGGCCCACGGCGGGTCGGTGATTCAGGTGTCGCCCGATCGACAGGTCCGGGCTCACCAGCTCGATCGCGGCCACGTCCGAGAGGCGTACGGAGCCCGCGACGCGCAGGTTGCGGATGTCCTCGACGGTGCGGAATTCGCCTATCGGGCGCACGTTGAAGCGCTGGCCGCGCTCGGTGATCTCGCCGGCGCTCACCGAGAAGTTGCTGCGCTCCAGCAGCTCGCGCAGCTCACGCACGTCGACGCCGTGCGCGGCGACGCGACCGGCGTCCACGAGGATGCGCACCTCGCGCGGCTCGACGCCGGCGATCTGTACGCGCGCGACGCCGTCGATGCGTTCCACCGGGCGCTTGAGGAAGCGCTCGAGTGTGTCGTAGGCGTCGGAGAGATCCTGGTCGGCGGCGATGCGGATCTCCAGGATCGGCTGGTCGCCCAGCGAGCCGGCGAAGATGAGCATGCGCTCGGCGCCCGCCGGCAGCTGATTCTTGATCGAATCGAGCTTGGTGCGCACTTCGAAGCCGACCGCGTCGACATCGGTGCCCCAGCCGAAGGAGATCTGGAACTCCGCCTCGTTCTCGCGCGAAGTCGAGCGCAGCTCCTGGATGCCGCTCAGTGTCGAGAGTGCTTCCTCGACCGGGCGCGTGATCAGCTCCTCGACTTCCTCCGGCGTCGACCCCGGGTAGGGGATCGTCACCTGCATGCCGGGGAAGGCGATGTCGGGGAACTGCTCGAGCGGCAGCAGGCGCGTGGCGATCAGACCGATCAGCGTCAGCGCGAGGAACAGCATCACCGTGGTGATGGGGCGCCGCAGCGCGATGTCGGTGTGAATCATCGGCCGACCTCGAGCGGATTGCCGTGGGTCGTCAGCGGACGCGCCGCCGTACCGCCCGCGACGACGACCCGCTCGCGCACCATCAGCGAGTAGACGACGGGGATGACGATGAGCGTCAGCATCGTGGCGACGGCGATGCCGCCGATCACCGTGATGGCCATCGGCGTGCGCACTTCAGAGCCTTCGCCGAAGCCGATCGCCATCGGCAGGAGGCCGAGCACAGTGCTCACCGTCGTAATCAGGATCGGACGCAGGCGCGCGCGACCGGCGTCCATGATCGCGTTGCGGTTGTCCAGGCCGCGGTCGCGCGCCTGGTTGACCGCATCGATGAGCACGATGGCATTGTTCACCACGATGCCCGCCAGCATGATCACGCCGATCAGAGCCACGGCGTTGATCGTCGTGCCGGTGACGAACAGCGCCCAGATCACGCCGACCAGGCCCAGTGGAATCGTGAAGAGAATGATGAACGGCTGGATGAGGGACTCGAACTGCGAGGCCATCACCAGGTAGACGAGCAGCACCGCCATGATCAGCGTGAAGGTGAGGGACTGGAAGCTGTCGCTCATTTCTTCGCTCTGGCCCGAAAGGTAGGCGCTGATGCCGGGCGGCAGCTCCACCTGCTCGAGGATGCCGCGCAGCTCGTCGACCGCGCTGCCCAGGTCCTTGCCGACGTAACCGGCCGAGATCACTGCGACGCGCTCCTGGGAGGCGCGCCGCACTTCGGCAGGACCCACTGCGAGCGTCACGTCCGCGACGGCGCTCAGCGGCACTGGATGCTCGCTGCCGGGGTTGACGATCAGGCCACGGATCTCCTCGATCGAAGCGGCGCGCGTGTCGACGCTGCGCACCAGGACGTCGATCTGCTTTTCGCGCATGCGGTAGCGGGTCGCCACCTCGCCGCGCACGCTGGTCACGACGCGGTCGGCGATCGAACGCACTTCCAGGCCGAGGCGCGTGGCGCGGTCCTGGTCGAACACGATCTGGATCTCGGGATTGCCGGCCTCGACCGTCGAGCGGATGTCGGTGAACCCGCCGGTGGTCTCCATGCGCGTGCGCAGCTGCTCGGCGACGCCGCGCAGGCGGTCGAGGTCGTAGCCGCCGATCACGACTTCCAGCGGCGTGCTGAAGCTGAAGAGCGAGGGGCGGCTGAACTGGTATTGCACGCCCGGCATCTCCTGCAGGCGGCCGCGCAGCGCGTTCATCGCCGCCTCTTCCTCGGCGCGGCCCGAGCCAGGCGCGAGCGTGATGCTGAGCTTGCCGGTGTTCTCCCCCGCGTCGACGGGATTCGCGTCGAGGCGGTTGCCGGTGCCGGCGACGGAATAGGACAGCGCGGTGCCGCCGATGTCGAGGCTGGCGCGCTGCGCGCGCTCCACGACCGCGTCGGTCTGCGTCAGCGGCGTGCCGGGCGGCAGGCGCAGGTCGACGATGAACTCGCCCTGCGAGAGCTGCGGGATCAGCTCGGTGCCGAGCTGCGGCACGAGCGCGAGGCTCGCGAGGAAGAGCGCGAGAGCGGCGCCGATCACCTTGCCGCGGTTGGCCAGCGCCCAGTCGAGCATCGGCACGTAGCGGCGCTCCATGCGCTGGTACGTGCCCTGGGTGAACGCGACGAACGGGCTCAGGATGAAGCGGAAGAAGCGCGAGATGCCGCGACCGATCCAGCGGAAGAAGCCCGACACGCGCATGATGCCCCGCGTGAAACTGATCCGGCGAAGTGGCTTCTCCGCATGCGACAGCACGGGCGCGCCACCGGGCTTGCCGGCGGCCATCATCGGTACCACGGTCAGGCCCACCATCAGGGACAGGATCTGGCCGTAGGTGACGGTGAGCGCCTGGTCGCGGAACAGCTGGCCGGCGACGCCGCTGATGAACACCATCGGGAAGAACACCGCGATCGAGGTCAGCGTCGAGGCCGTGACGGCCATCGCGACTTCCTTGGTGCCCTCGCGCGCCGCCGTCATCTGGTCGACGCCCGCCTCGCGCTTCTTGGCGATGCTCTCGAGAATGACCACCGAATTGTCGATCAGCATGCCGACCGAGAGGGCGATCCCGCCCAGCGACATGATGTTGAGCGTCACGTCGGTGCTGTACATCAGCATGAACGTGCCGACGACCGACACCGGGATGACTATCGCGGTGACGAACGTGGCGCGCGCGTCGCGCAGGAAGAAGTACAGCACCAGGATCGAGAGCAGGCCGCCGATCAGCGCGGCGTCGCGCACGTCCGAGACCGCCGAGTCGATGAACCTGGACTGGTCGTAGACCGTCATCAGCTCGACGTGCTTTGGTAACGTCTTCTGGAGCGCGTCGATGCGCGCGGCGATGCCCTCGGCCAGCAGGACCGTGTTCGCGTCGCCTTCCTTGTAGACCGCGAGCTCCACGGATTCGCGGCCGTTGACGCGCGTCACCGCTTCGCGCTCCTTGTAGCCGCGCGTCACCGTTGCGACGTCGCGCAGGTACACGGCCTGACCGCCGACCGAGGCGATGATGGCGTTGGCCATCTCGTCGACACTGCGGAACTCGTTGAGCGTGCGCACCAGGAAGCGCTGCGTCCCCTGTTCCAGGCGGCCGCCGGACAGGTTGACGTTCTCGGCGCGGATGCGCCGGGCCACGGCTTCGATCGACAGGCCGAGCTGCGCCAGCTTTTCCTGGTCGACGAACACCTGGATCTCGTCTTCGTAGCCGCCGCTCACCTTCACCGCCGCAGAGCCTTCCACGGCTTCGAGATCGGGCTTGAGGCGGTCTTCGGCGAAGCGGCGCAGGGTTTTCAGACGCTCTTCAGCATTCGCGCCGGCGCCGGCCACGCTCGCCGCAACAGCGCCGGTGGCCGATGGAGCGGTGCTGCTCGTCGCGGTCTCGACTGCTGGAGATTCCTCGTCGGCTTCGCCATCGGCCTTCGCGGCCGCATCCTGAGCTTTCTCGAGCAGCGCCAGCCGCATTACGGGCTCGCTGGACGGATCGAATCGCAGCAGCAACGGGCGAGTGGCATCGAGCGGCAGCTGCAGCAGATCCAGCTTCTCGCGCACCTCGATGCCGGCCAGGTCCATGTCCGTGCCCCACACGAACTCCAGGATCACGTCGGATTGTCCGGGCCGCGACACGGAACGCACGTGGCGCACGTTGCGGATGATGCCGACCGCTTCCTCGATCGGGCGCGTCAGGAGGTTCTCGATTTCCAGCGGCGCGCCGCCCACCAGCTCGGTGCGCACGGTGAGCGTGGGATAGGAGAGGTCGGGAAGGAGGTTGACCTTCAGGCGCGTGAGCGAGACGAAGCCGAACATGCACAGCGCCACGATGGCCATGACGACCGTGACGCGGCGGCGCGTGGCGAAGTCGACGAGTTGCATGGGCGCCTCCGCTCAGCGAGCGGCTTGCGCGGTTTCGAGCGAAACGACTCGCACGGGGTTGCCCGTCTTGAGCGCACCCTGGCCGACGACCACGACCTGCTCTGCGCCGCCGAGGCCGGAGACCACCTCGACGTAGCCGGCGTTGGACAGGCCGACGCCGATCGGACGCTGCAGTGCCTTGCCCTGGTCGACGATGAACACCGTGGGCTGGCCTTCCTCGTCGACGATGGCGTTGCGCGGGATCTGCAGCGCGCCCTCGCGCCGCTCGTAGACGATGCCGATGCGCGCGAACATGCCGGGCTTGAGCCGCTCGGTCGGGTCGTCGACTTCAACCGTGACTTTGAACGTCGCGGTGGCGGGATCGACCACAGGGCTCAGACGCGCGACGCGGCCCGGGAACGGCTGTCCCGGCGCGGCATCGACGTTCACTTGCGCCGACTGGCCGGGCTTGAGACGGCCGAGCTCGCGCTCGGGCACGTGCACATAGGCGAGCAGCGGCTTGAGATCGGTGACGCGGAACAGCTCGTCGTTCGGCTTCAACATGTTGCCGACCTTGATGCGCCGCTCGGACACGACGCCGTCGATCGGAGCGCGGATCTCGGTGTAGGAGAGCTGCAGGCGCGCAAGCTCGTATGCCGCGCGCGCCGCGTCGACTTCGAACTTCAGGTTGTCGACGGCACCCGGTGAGAGCATGCCCTTCTGGTGCAGCTCGACGTTGCGCTTGTAGTCGCGATCCAGGCGGGCGAGGGTGGCGTTGGCCTTGTCGGTCTCGAGGCGCAGCTGGTCGCCGTCGAGCCGCGCCAGCACCTGGCCGGCGCGCACGGTCATGCCTTCCTCGACGTGCAGGGAGCGCACTTCGCCGCCCACCTTGGCGACCACGGCCGCTTCCTGATCGGCCTCCAGCGAGGCTGTGCCGGCGTAAACGGCGAGCATTTCGCCGCGAAGGGGAGTGCGGACCTCGACGGGAATCGCGGCCGTTTCAGCCTTGGAATCAGGGGTCTTGCCGTTCGCCTTCTCACCGCATCCGGCAATCAGCGTCGCCGCGCCCAGGACCGCGACGACTCCCAGCAAATTCGCTCTCATACAGCCTCCCGCCGCTGCAAAAGCCGAAATAAATCAGCAGTTTAGCCGTTATGCATCAGGTCTCTGACGCGGGCCTTTGCTGCCAGTGCGGAGCGGATGCTAAAGGTAATTTGGTGTTGTAGTCAAGTATAACAGTGGTTAAGACGCCTTCTTGACCTGAGCGACGATCGGGAGCGAAGCCATGTCGGCCACGATCTCGCTCGCTTCGCCGAGAATCACGTCGACGCCCTCACCGCTGTCGAGATCCTCGACGCTTGCGACCGGCTTGAGCCCGCGTGCCGCCCGGCGCGCGTTCTCGCGCGCGAGGCGCTCGTGGTCGAGCTTCTCGCGCTCGGCCTTGCGCACGTTGAGATTGAGCGACACCGTTTTCTGCTGGCGCAACTGATCGACCGCCGCGACATCGCCGAGCAGCGAGCGGAAATCGGGATCCGTTCCGGAACGCTGCTCATGGCTGCGCGAGAGCAGGGCGACGGCGGGGGACAGGTGCTCCGTGCCGGAGAATTGCAGGCCGGGGATGCGATCCCAGGGCAGGGCGCTGGTGCGCGTGCTTTCGCCGACTTCTTCGGTGCTGATCAGCGAGGGCAGCAGGATGTCTGGCGTGACGCCGCGGTTCTGCGTGCTGTCGCCCGTCACGCGGTAGAACTTGCCGATGGTCACGGTGAGCTGCCCGAACTCCGGCCGTGGTCCGAGCGCGAAGCGATCGAGCGGGATCAGATTCTGCACCGTACCTTTGCCGTAGGTCTGCTGGCCGATGACGACGCCACGGCCGTAGTCCTGGATGGCCGCGGCAAAGATCTCCGACGCCGAAGCGCTGAAGCGATCGACCAGGACGGCGAGCGGGCCGGAGTAGGCGACGTCCGGCTCCGGATCGTCGAGCACCTCGACGCTGCCATCCGTCTCGCGCAACTGCACTACCGGGCCGCCCTTGATGAACAGGCCCGTGAGCCCCGTGGCTTCGGGCAGCGAGCCGCCGCCGTTGCCGCGCAGATCGATCACGAGGCCATGGATCTTCTCGGTGCGCAGCTCGTCGATGAGCTTGCGCACATCGCGCGTGGTGCTGCGGTAGTTGCGATCGCCCGCGGCGCGCGCGTTGTAGTCCTGGTAGAAGCTGGGCACGGTGATGACGCCGATGTTCACCTCCTGCCCGTCGCGCTTGATCTTGCGTATTTCCTTGCGCGCCGCCTGCGCCTCGAGCGTCACCTTGTTGCGCGTGAACTCGATCATGCGCTCCGTGCCGCCGGGCGCGGCGTTGGCCGGCAGGACCTGCAGGCGCACCACGGTGCCCACGGGCCCGCGGATGAGCTGAACGACGTCGTCGAGCCGCCAGCCGATGACGTCCGTCAACGCGCCGTCCTTTCCCTGGCCGACGGCGGTGATGCGGTCGTTCGCGGAGAGCTGGTCGCTCTGCGCCGCCGGACCACCCGGCAGGATGCTGAGCACGGTGACGTAGTCATCGACGAGCTGCAGCGAGGCGCCGATGCCCTCGTAAGAGAGGCTCATCGCGATGCGGTATTCCTCGCTGTTGCGCGGCGAGAAGTAGCTCGAATGCGGGTCGTACGCGCGCGCGTACGCGTTCATGAAGGTCTCGAACACGTCGTCGGCCGAGATCTGGTCGATGCGCTTGACGACGCGCTCGTAGCGCTTGCGCAGCAGATCCGCGGACTCGGTCCAGTTCTTGCCCGTGAGCTCGAGGCTGAGCGCGTCGTTCTTCACCCGCAGGCGCCACAGCTCGTTGACCTCGGCCTCGCTCGTCGGCCAGGGCGCGCGCTCGCGATCGAAGTCGAAGGACTCGTTCAGCGTGAAGTCGGGCTCCTTGTCGAGCAGCCCGATGGCGTAAGTCATGCGCTCGCGGTTGCGCTCGCGAAAGCGGGCGAACATCGCGAACGCAGGATCGAGCGCGCCGGTCTTGATGCTGTCGTCGAGCTTCAGGCGCAGGCGCTCGAACTCGGCGATGTCGCTGGCCCGCAGGTAGCTGCGCGCGCCGTCCAGGGCTTCGAGGTACAGGTCGAAGATCTGTGCCGACATCCGGTCGTCGAGCGGGGCGCGGGCGTAGTGAGCGCGCTCCATGTTGTCGTAGACGCGCCGCGCAATGGTGCGGTGACGGTCCGATGGCCCGAGCTCAGTCGTGAGGCTGGCAGCGACCGCGGCCGGCGCTGGCGAGACTGACGGTTGGACAGAACTACCGACTGCGGCTGCGAGCAGCAGCGCGGCAGTGACGAGCAGCAATCGACGGCGAAGGGTTGGCATGTTGAACGGCTTGGACCAGCGCAGCAGGGGCGAAATTCCCTGATAAACTCGCGACCTACAGTAGAGGCCGCGCCCCCCCCAAATCAAGTGTCATCGAGCCCGTTTCGCCAGACTGCGACATGCGCCCGCTCGCCGTCCTGATCGGCATCCTGATGGGCTCGGCCGCGTCCATCGCCCTGGGGCTCGGCATGGTGCTGATAATCTTCCTCATTCTCGCCGGCGAGCGCCCCGAGCTCGAGGCGGAATTTCCGGCGCTGCTGCGCGCGGTCGGCCTGTTCGCGCTGCTGGCGGGCGCATCTGCGGCGAGCTTCGTCGGCGAGCTGCGCACGAGGCCGTGGCGTCACGCCGCGCTCGCGGTAACCGTCGCGAGCCTGCTGCTGGTCGGCTGGGTGTATTGGCCGCGCGACGCGGCGTGATCACCGTCGCGCACCGGGGCGCCACCTCATGGACGCCTCCGGCATGCGCAGGTCAGAGGAAATTGACCTGCAGATCGTCGGAATGCGCTTCGTATGCCAGCGCCCGGTCGCGGCCCTGCAGCTTGGCGGTGTAGAGCGCCAGGTCGGCGGCCTTGATCAGGCTCTCGACATTGTCGAAGGCGTGGCCTGAGGTGTTGGTCGCGTGCCCGATGCTCGCCGTCACGCCGAGCGTGGCGATGCCGAGATCGTGGCGCGCCTGGCGGAAGGCATTGACGATGCGTTCGCAGATGGTGCGCGCGGTGTCCTGGTCCGTCGCCGGCAACACCAGCACGAATTCCTCGGCGTCGTAGCGCGCGACGATGTCAGTCTCGCGCGTATTGCCGCGCAGGAGTCGCGCGACCGACTGCAGCAGCCGGTCGCCGGTCGAGTGTCCGTGCGTCTCGTTGACCTGCTTGAGCCCGTCGATGTCGACGAGCGCCACGCTCAGCGGCCACTCGTTCTTGAGCGAATGCGCGAACTCGCGTGCCAGCGTGCTCTGGGCGTGGTGGCGATTGAAGCAGCCCGTCAGCGCATCGCGGCGCGCTTCCTCCTCGCTGTCGGCGCGACGCCCGTCGCGCATGCCGTCGACCTGCTTCAGCGTCTGGAGGTTGCGCACCATGAGGATCTCGCGCGCCTGCTCCATGATGGACTCGGGCTCGCGCGCGCCCAGGATGTCGATTTCGAACAGCGCTTCGGTGTCGGGGATGAGCGAGCTCACCGTGTTCAGCACGCCGCCGAAGTCTTCTTTCGACAGGCCGAGCACGCGCTCGACCATCTGAGCGGTCTCGGCGAATGGCCGTTGGTCGGGCTCGAGCAGGAAGATGTCTGCGACGCTGCCGGACAGGCCGACGCAACGGTTGAAGATGTCGGCGGGTTCGCGTGCGCGCGCCTGGTCGACGCGATGGCTGTGCTCGATGGCGGCGCAGAGGCGTTCCGGCAGGTTCCAGGTGCGCATCAGCCAGGCGCCGACTTCGGCGTGATCGACGCTCAGGCGGCGCTTCTCGTGCGCCTGCAGAGCGCGGTGCTGGCGCTGCACGTCGCCGAGGTCGCGATACAGGTCGGCGACGCCGCGATCGAGCGCAAGCATGCCGATGTCCTGCAGCAGGCCAGCGAGGAAACGCTCCTCGGCCAGGGCCTGGCCGAGCGCGTCGCCCAGCGCGCGGCTGGCACTGGCCGCGAGCAGTGCGCGGCGCCAGAAGTGCGGGTAATTGATGCCGTTGGGCTTGTCGCTGCGCAGTGACTTCACGAGCGAAAAGCTCAGTGCCAGCGTGAGAGTTGCATTCAGGCCGAGCACGACCAGTGCCTGGCGCAGATTGTCGCTGCGCCGGCGCTGTGCATAGAGCGGCGAATTGGCGATGCGCAGCACCTTGGTCGTCAGCGCGGGATCGAGGCTGACGGCCTTGGCGACCTTGCCCATCTCGATGTGCGGGTCCTGCGCCAGCTCGATGATGTGAGTCGCGACCCCCGGAGGGCTCGGGAAATTCACGAACGAGCGCAGATGCGCTTCCAGCTCAGGGGTCATGGGCATCGGTCCGCAGTCCTAGAATTTACAGATACTTGCGGCCCGCCTTGGCCGCTGTTCCCTGTAACGACAGGAAGCGGATTTTCTTGAGGGGAAAGCGTCAGTTACGCGCGTCGTCGCGCGGCACCAGGACGCGGCGCAGCACGAGGCGGCACAGGCGCAGGGACAACACGAGTGCATAGGGGCCGAGGACGACCCCCCAGACCGGCAGCCAGCCCGTGAACAGGCCGCCGAAGAAGTCGGCGAGGAACGATCCGAGGTTGCCGGTTTCGTACCGGCCGAGCGTGAGACTTCCGGCGAGATAGATCAGCAGCGGCAGGGCAAAGAAACCCGTAGCGAGCGCGCCGCCGGCGATGTACAGCTCGCGGCGCAGGCGCGGATGCTGTTGCAGATACGCGGAGGTGCGCTGGCGGAATGTCGACGCGGGAGCGGTAGTTTCGGTGGCTGGCATGTGGCGGCGCATTGTCGCGGTGTGCCGCCGTGGCGGGCAAGTGCGCTCGCTGGTTCGCGTGCCTGAGTTGCGCGCTGCGACCGGGCGCACCGTCTATTGCCGTGTGGGCGTCTATACTTGCCCGATGGCCCGCAAGAAGGTCTGGTGGCCGCCCACGCTGTACGAAGTGCGCCCGCGGCTCGCGTTGGTTCTGGGAATCCTCGCGTGCGTCGGCGCCTTCGCCTGGTCGCTGCGCGTCGGGCACTGGACCGCGCTCACCACCTTGCTCGTGGGCGGCGGCGCGGTGCTCTGCATCTACAGCGCCGTGATCCTGCAGATGCGCCGCGAGTATCGCGAGCGCAGCAAGTGGTCGCGCAAGGGCAGCGCACCGGGCAGCGCGCCTGGCGACAGCGACGCGCAGAAGCGATGAACATGCAGAAACTGAGAACTGCGGTGATCGGCGCCGGCTATCTGGGCCGCTTTCACGCCCAGAAATACGCAGCGCTCCCGGCCGCGGTGCTGGTCGGCGTCGTCGACGTCGCGGCGGAAACGCGCGAGCGCGTCGCCGCGGAGCTGGGCACCGAGGCGCTCGCGGACTACCGGGCCCTGCTGGGCCGCGTCGACGCAGTGAGCATCGCCACGCCGACGCCGCAGCACTTCGAGATCGCGAGCGCATTCCTCGCGGCGGGCGCGCACGTGCTGGTCGAGAAGCCCATCAGTGAAACCGTGCAGCAGGCGCGCGAGCTGATCGATCTGGCCGCGCGCTGCGGGCGCGTGCTGCAGGTCGGTCATCTCGAGCGCTTCAACCCCGGCATCCTCGCGCTCGATCGCGTCCTGGGCGTGCCGCGCTTCGTCGAGTCGCACCGGCTCGCGCCCTTCAAGCAGCGCGGCACCGACGTCAACGTCGTGCTCGACCTGATGATCCACGACATCGACATCATCCAGAACATCGTGCACGCGCCGATCGCCACGCTGGACGCCATCGGTACCTCGGTCTTCTCGGGCGGCCTCGACATCGCGAACGCGCGCATCCGCTTCGCCAACGGTTGCGTCGCGAACACCACCGCCAGCCGCGTGAGCCTCAAGACCGAGCGTAAGCTGCGCGTTTTCCAGGACGACGCCTACCTCTCGCTCGATCTGCAGCAGAAGATCCTCACCGTGGTGCGCAAGGGTGACGCGCCCGCGGAAGGCGAGCTGCCGCAGGTGCGCATCGATGAGCAGAGCTTCGAGCAGGGCGATGCGTTGCGCAGCGAGATCGAGTCGTTCCTGGCGTGCATCGCGGAGGGCAAGGCGCCCCTGGTGACCGGCGAGGACGGGCTGCGCGCGCTCGAGACCGCAATTCGCATCACGGAGCAGGTGATCAAATGAGAGATTCAGGTTTCCTGCGCGTGCTGCGTGCAGCGTCCGTGCTGATCTTGCTGGCTGGCACCGCAGCGCGTGCCGAGGACCTGACTGCCGAGAAGGTGGCGGACATCCGCAGGTTCTTCGAACTGAGCGGCCAGCTGGCGGCCGCCGACGCCATTGTCGAGCCGATGACGCAGCAGCTCATGGCGCTCGTCAAGGCCGGCGACAGCAAAGTCACGAGCCGGCAGGCCGAAGTGCTCGGCGAGCAAATGGCCATCGCGATCAGAGAGGAGTTGAACAGCGAGCAGGGGCTGCTCGCTCAGATGATCGACCTGTATCACCGCAGCTTCACGCACGAGGAAGTGCGCGCGATGAATGCCTTCTATGAGAGCAGCGTGGGGCGCAAGCTTTCCAGCGCGACGCCCGGCCTGACGCAGGAAGGCTTCCGGCTCGGCGCCGAGTGGGGCCGCAAGGTCGGCCCGCGCGTGCAGCAGCGGGCCCGAGAGCAACTCGCGAAGGAAAAACAGTCGGGCGGCTGAGTGCGAAGGAGGTTGCGGCCGCTGGCCCTGTCGACCAAGCAAGCCTGTCGGCCGATCATGGGAGCGTACAGAGCTGAACGCTTCCCGCGACTTCGCGCGCCCCGAAGTTGAATTCCGGCAGCTCGCGCCGCTCGAGCGCGCCGCTGGTGACGTCGGCCGAGTGGATCCAGGCCAGGACATCGATGCGATCGCAGCCGCCGCTCGCCGCGCGCTGCAGGCGCGCGATGTACAGAGTGTGCTCGAGACGCGCGGTCGTGCCGCCGCCGCGGCTCGCGAGCACGGCGTTGCCGAAGTTGTTGTCCGTGGTGAACAGCCACAGGTACTCGCTCAGCTCGCGGACGTCCGCGGCCGTGACCGGCCGACGGTTGATCTGGCCCGCGGGCACGGCCGCGCTGCGCAGGTCCACCGCGGCGCGGTCGAGGTAGGCACAGCGATAAACGCGCGCGCGCTGGTAGGAATCGGCCTGGCCGCGCGGCACGCGGCCGAATTCGAAGTAGCGCGAGTTGCTGTCGGTAGCGACCAGGTCGGCGTATGGAGTGCCGGCGGTCGCGACGGCCTCCGACCACGCCAGTGCGTCGCTCCAGTCGTCGCTGCACAGTTCGTACTGCGTCGCCGCGGGCGTGAGGTCCGTGTTCTTCAGGTGCGCGGTCGTGACGTACCCGCTGGTCGGAGGTGCGGCATCTGCGTAGAAGCCCGGCGGCGTGCGCGCCGAGTCGGAATAGAGCAGGGCGGCGATCTCGGCGTCTGTCTGAGAAACCACTCGCGCGGCGACCGGGGGCGGCGGGTTCGTGGGCGCGGAATCGGCGCCGCCGCCGCAACCGGCGAGCGTCACTATGCAACCGAGCAGGGTCGTCGGGAGGATCCGCTCGCCCGTGAAACGGCCCCGGATGAAACGACCCCGGATGAAACGACGGATCGTCGCGCGCATTTCAAAAACCTCGAGCCTGCGATCGCCGCCGCGGTCAGTGCGACGGGTCGATCAGTCCCTGGCGCACGATTTTCGCGCGCAGACTGCCCGTAGCGCTCCGCGCTACGCCTGTCTCTGGTATCGACCGGATCTTCGCCGGCTTGAATGGGACGAGCGGCTCATGATTGCGCGCAAAACCGTTCTCACGCGACACTCCGCGTCCCGCACGTGATGAAGGTTCCGGTGATGACGTCGGTCGTACGCCCTCGAGGCCTGATTCTCGGCTTCGCGAATGCCCTTGCAGTCGTCGTTCTCGCTGCCCTGGCGATTGCAGCCATCGCATTCGCCAACGCGGCAGAGGCAGTCAAGCCCGCGGCCCTCGTGGCTGACGGCATGCCGACGGTGCCCGAGGCCATTGCGCGAGAGACTCGGCCGTACATGGAGTTTCGCCAGGCGCGAGTGGCGAGCTGGAACAGCCGGGATCGTTCTCTGCTGGTGACGACCCGGTTGGGCGACACTTTGCAGCTGCATCGCGTGAAGCAGGCGGGCGGAGCACGCGAGCAGCTGAGCTTCGAGGTCGAGCCGGTCGGCGGGAGCTGGTCGCCGCAGGGTGACGTGCTGCTGGTGGACAAAGACGTCGGCGGCGACGAATTCGACCAGCTCTACGTCCTGAAGGACGGCAGGCTCACGTTGGTTACGGACGGCAAGAGCCGCAACAACTTCGGCGCCTGGAGCAAGGACGGGCGGTGGGTCGGCTACAACTCGACGCGCCGCAACGGCACCGACAGCGATTTGTACGTAGTCGATCCGCGCGAACCCAGGAGTGACCGGCGGGTGACGAGCGTGCGGGGCGGCGGCTGGCAGATCATCGACTTCGCGCCCGATGGGCGGCACGCTGTGGTGGTGCAGTTCGTTTCCGTGGCGAAGTCGAACCTTCACCTCCTGGACGTCGAGAGCGGCACCCTCACAGCCATCGGCGATCACAGCAAGGCGATTGCCTACGGCGGCGCGCGCTTCGCGCCGGACGGCACTCTCTGGGTGACGAGCGACGAGGGATCCGATTTCCAGCGCCTGGGAACGCTGAACTTGCAGACCGGAACGTTCGCTGCAAAAAGCCCCGAGAAGCAATGGGACGTCGAAACCTTCGACGTCGCCGACGACGGTAGTTTCGTCGCGTATTTCATGAACGAGGCCGGACGCAACAAGCTGAAGGTGCTCGATGCGCGCAGCGGCGCGGTGCGCGAGGTGAGCGGCCTGCCTGCGGGCACGGGCGGCGATCTCGACATCGCTCCGTGGGGGACGATCGGTTTTACGTTCGCATCGGCCAGGAGTCCGCCCGACGCCTATTCGGTCGATCCCCGCAGCCTGGCGATCACGCGCTGGACGTCGAGCGAGACCGGCGGACTCGATCCGTCCGTCAACGTCGAGCCGGAGCTGATCGAGGTGCGCAGCTTCGACCGCGAGCCGGTTTCCGGATTCCTCTACCGGCCCGCTGCACGGCGTTTTCCCGGCAGGCGTCCGCTCATCGTCAGCATCCACGGCGGACCGGAAGCCCAGTTCCAGCCTGGCTTCCTGGGCCGCAACAACTACTACCTCAACGAGCTGGGGATCGCGCTCTTCTTCCCGAACGTGCGCGGCTCCACCGGCTTCGGCAAGCGCTTCGTCGGCCTCGACAACGGTCCGTTCAGGCGCGAGGACTCGGTGAAGGACATCGGCGCGCTCCTCGACGTGCTGGTGAAGGATCCGGCGCTCGACGCTGCGCACTTCGCCGTGACCGGCGGCTCGTATGGCGGCTACATGTGCTACGCGACGGCGATCCGCTACGGCGCGCGGCTCAGGGGCGCGACCTGCATCGTCGCGATCTCGAATTTCGTCAGCTTCCTGGAGAACACGCAGAGCTACCGGCGCGACCTGCGCCGCGTGGAGTACGGCGACGAGCGCGACGCGCAGCAACGCGCCAAGCTCGTGGAGATCTCACCGCTCACCAGCGTGCAGAAGCTCGACCTGCCGCTCATGATCGTCACCGGCGCCAACGATCCGCGCGTGCCGGCCTCGGAGGCCGAGCAGATCATCGCCGCGGTGCGCGGCAACGGCCGCGACGCCTGGCATCTGCTGGCGAAGAACGAGGGGCACGGCTTCGCCAAGAAGGAGAACGCCGACTACCAGTTCTGGGCCACGGCGACGTTCTGGCAGCAGACACTGCTCGCGAAGTAGTTACCCGGCGAATGAGGAGTTTCCCTCGGCCGATGGGCCGAGGGAAACATGGTGGAGGCGGCGGGAATCGAACCCGCGTCCGCAAGCCCTACGCTTCAAGACCCTACGTGCGTAGCCCGGTCATTGTTCTCGTCGCACGCTACCCGACGGGCAGGGAAGACGTGCGACCAGCTTCAGAACGTTTTAACAGCCCGGCCTGGAGCACACCGGAGCTGCGATCTCGTGAGCGCGTCCCCCGATTCTGGATGCACGAGCACATACCAGGCGGAGGTTAGGCGGGATTAAGCCGCCAGAGCGTAGTTGTCGTCGTTGGCAACTAAAAGTTTGCAGCATGTTTTACGAGATGTACTGCACCTCGGCACGCACCTGAAGTTTCGTGACCCACGTCGAAGCCGATCGCCCCCAGGAGCAGCGCCATTGTAGGGGCATGAGGAGTTATCGCAAGTGCGGACCAGCAGCGTCCGAGGTCGACCGCCGGGGCGGGCAGTGATCGCAGGGGCGGAGCAGCGATCGCAGGGGCGGAGCAGCGATCGCAAGGGGCGGATCAGGGATCCCGCCTCGCGGCGATCAGCGCTGCTGCTTGAGCAGGCGCGCGCGGTCGCGCTGCCAGTCGCGATCCTTGTCGGTGGCGCGCTTGTCGTGCTGCTTCTTGCCCTTGGCGAGGCCGATCTCGAGCTTGGCGCGCCCCGCCTTCCAGTACAGCTGCAGTGGCACGACGGTGTAGCCGCGCCGCTCGACCGAACCGACCAGCTGGTCGAGCTGGTGGCGATGCAGGAGCAGCTTGCGCGTGCGCGTCGGATCGGGGTGCACGTGCGTCGAGGCCGATGTGAGCGGCGAGAAATGCGCGCCGAACAGGAACGCCTCGCCGTTCTTCACGTACACATAGCTCTCCTTGAGCTGCGCGCGCCCGGCCCGCAGGCTCTTGACTTCCCAGCCCTCGAGCGCGATGCCCGCTTCGTAGCGGTCCTCGATGAAATAGTCGTGACGCGCCTTGCGATTCTCGGCGATGGTGCGCCCGCCCGACTTGCCGTCGTCCTTCGTGGCCTTCTCGTTCATGCAGCCATTGTAGTCCACGACGTCGCGACCTACGGGTTTCGCAACGCGTCGAGCACCTCGCGCCGGACCCGCTGCAACGCGCGGCCGTTGTGCGACGCGCGCCCGGCAAGGGAGAATGCGCCGCCACTCGAACGGAGGATGCGTGCGACGAGTCGACCGCGAAGCTCTGGTGCCATTCAGCGCCCGGCAGATGTTCGACCTGGTCGACGACGTCGAGAGCTATCCACAGTTCCTGCCGTGGTGCCGCGCCGCGCGCGTGCTGGAACGGCGGCCGGAGGAAATCGTCGCCATGTTGCAGATCCACAAGGGCGCGCTGCATACGAAATTCACGACTCGCAACCGCCGCGAGCCGCCGCAGGCCATTCATCTCTCTCTGGTCGAAGGGCCGTTCCGGTCGCTCGACGGGGAGTGGCGTTTCGACCAGATCGCCGACAAGGGCTGCCGCGTGAGCCTCGCGCTGCGATTCGCTTTCGCCAACGCGCTGAACGCGTGGCTGCTCGAGCCGGTCTTCGAGCACACCTGCGCGACGCTCGTCGATGCGTTCGTCAAGCGTGCCCGCGCCGTGTACGTCGGAGCATGAAGCGCAGGTCCGGGCGCGCGAATGTCCGAAATCGAATGTGAGGTGGCGTATGCGCTGGCGGATCGTCAGCACGTCGTCTGCGTCGTGCTGCCCGAAGGGGCGACGGCTGCAGACGCACTGCGCGCCAGCCGGCTGCTCGAGCGCTTCCCGCAGATCGATCCGGCCTCGGTCGTGCTGGGCGTTTTCGGGCGGGTCGTTGCAGCCGATCATCGGCTGCGCGCGGGCGATCGCGTCGAGATCTATCGTCCGCTACGCACCGACCCGCGCGTGGCGCGACGCGAGCGCGCACGGCGACGCTGACTCAGTGTCTGGCCTGGCGGCGTCGGTCATGAGGCGCGGACCGGTCAGGGCTGCTGCGGCTGGCTGGCCTGATCGTCCGGCTCGTTCTCGGCCGGCTTGCTGGCCGCGACGCGATTCGCTTCCGGCTCCGGCCGCTCGATGCGCGTCACGTGGTCGTCTTCGAAGAACACGGTGATCTTGCGCTTCTCCGGCTCCCTGATGCGGCCGCGCTTCATGTAGTACACGTAGTCCCAGCGGTCCGGGTCGAACGCATTGCCGACCATCGGCGTGCCGAGCAGGAAGCGCACCTGGCTGCGCGTCATGCCCGGGGCGAGCTGGTCGAGCGCCTTCGGATCGAGGAAGTTGCCCTGCTGGATGTTGATCCGGTAGACGCACGCGCCGAGGCCCAGCAGGGTGGCGAGCAGCAGCGGCAGGGTGACGAGACGCGTCGCGTGCAGGAGGACTGATCGCGGCCTGGACAACAATGGGGATGACATTCGGGATGCTGGAGCGGACGGGGCCGCCCGTGGACTAGAATGGTAATAGTGACGGCGGATCATACCGAATCCGCCCGTGTCGAGGGGCAAATCGCGTGGAAGGCAAGGATCTCAGAAAGGCGGGCCTGAAGGTCACGGCGCCGCGCCTGAAGATCCTCGAGATCCTCGAGATCGGCACACCGCGCCACATGAGCGCGGAGGACATCTACAAGGTCCTGCTCGAAGGACACCAGGACATCGGCCTCGCGACCGTCTACCGCGTGCTCACGCAGTTCGAGGCGGCCGGCCTGGTGACGCGGCACCATTTCGAGGACGGCATGGCGGTCTTCGAGCTGAACCAGGGGACGCATCACGACCATATCGTGTGCATCGACTGCGGCCGCGTCGAAGAGTTTCTCGACAAGGGCATCGAAGAGCGCCAGACGGCCGTGGCGCATCGCATGGGCTTCGACATCCACGACCATTCGCTGATTCTGTACGGCCACTGCCGCCGTGCGGCTTGTCCCAACCGCAAGAACAACAAGGAATAGGGCGCTCAGCCCACGGCGCGCTGCGCGCGCTTCAGCATCTCCCGCGCGTGCTCGCGCGCCTTCTGGCTGATCTCGACACCCCCCAGCATCCGCGCCAGCTCCTCCACGCGTTCCGCGCCGCGCAAGTCCGCGATCGCGGTGCGCGTCGTGCGCCCGTCGGTGAGCTTGGTGACGCGCAGGTGCGCGTCCGACTGGCTGGCGACCTGCGCAAGGTGCGTCACGCAAAGGACCTGTGCGCGCGCGCCGAGAGCCTGCAACTGGCGGCCCACGATCTCCGCGACGGCGCCGCCCACGCCCGCGTCGACCTCGTCGAACACCAGGCAGGGCGTCAGCGCCTTGCCGGCGGCTGCGACCTGCACGGCGAGACTGATGCGCGACAGCTCGCCACCCGAGGCCACCTTGGCGATGGCGCGCAGGGGCTGGCCGGGATTCGCCGTCACCAGGAAGTCCGTTTCGTCGTCACCGTCAGCCGAGGGCTCGCGCCCCACCGGGGTCTCCAGGCTCGCTTCGAACTTGCCGCCCGGCATCCCGAGCGTCTGCAGCATTTGCGTCACTTCCCGTGTCAGCGCCTTCACTGCCTTCTGGCGCGCTTTGCTCAGCGTCGCTGCAGCCTGCGTGTATGTCGCGCGCGCCGCGGCGAGCTGTCGCTCGACTTCTGCGAGCGAGGTTTCATGCGCCAAAAGCTGGCCCAGCTCCACCTCGAGACTGTCGAGGAGACCCGGCAATTCCTCGGGAGCGACGCGGTGCTTGCGCGCCAGCTCTTCGAGCGTGGCGACGCGTCGCTCGACCCAGTCGCGTCGTTGCGGATCGACGTCCAGGGTGTCGAGATAGCGGCGCAGGCCGTCGGCCGCTTCGCGAATCGCGATCGTGGCTTGTTCGAGCTGCTGCTCCTGCTCGCCGAGGCCGGCGTCGAGGCCGCTAAGGTTGCGCAACTGCGCGGCCGCGCGACTCACGGCGGCATGCGCGCTGAAGGAATCGTTCTCATAGATGCCATCGAGCGCCTCGCGGGCGCCCTCGCCGAGGCGGCTGGCATTGGCGAGCCGGCGTTGCTCCGCCATGAGGTCGGGCAACTCCTCGCGTTTCAGCGCGAGCGCTTCCAGCTCGCGCACCTGGTACTTCAGAAGCTCCAGGCGTGCGTCGCGATCGCGCCCGCGCGTCTGCAATTCGTCGCGACGGCTTCGCAGCTCCGTCCAGGTCGCAAATGCCGTGCGCACCGCGTCGACGGCGGCTTCGTGCTGGCCGTGCGCGTCGATCAGCTGACGCTGCGCCGGCCGGCGCGTCAGCGTCTGAAATTCGTGCTGTCCATGGATGTCGACCAGCAGTTCGCCCAGCTCGCGCAACGTCTGCAGCGGCACGACCTGCCCGTTGATGAACGCGCGCGAGCGGCCGTCGCGCCCGGCCACACGCCGCAGGATGCATTCGCCGTCGCAATCGATCTCATGCTCCTCGAGCCAGGCGAGCGCCGTCTTGTTGCGCCCGATATCGAACGTGGCACTGACCTCGGCGCGCTCGGCGCCATGTCGGATCACCTCGGTCCCGGCGCGCCCGCCAGCGGCCAGCGCGAGCGCGTCGACGACGATGGATTTGCCGGCGCCGGTTTCGCCGGTGAGCGCGATCAGCCCGCCGTCGAGCTCCAGTTCGAGCTCGTCGATGATCGCGAAGTCGCGGATCCTGAGGAACGTGAGCAAGCCGGCCTCAGCGCTCGGCGGGACGCAGGCCCGCGCCCGGCGGGCCGTCGTAGCCGCCGCGGCCCCAATGGAGCTTCGAGCGCAGCAGGCGGTAGTAGTCGTGTCCGGGTGGATGCAACAGCGTGATGCAGTGACTGGAGGGAGCGATCACGAGGCGGTGGGCCGGAGTGAGCTCGCCCAGCGGCGCGCCGTCGCAGGTGACGAGCGCTCTCGTGTCGGGGCGCTCGATGAGCCGGATCTCGATCTCGGCGGTGCTCGGCACTACTACGGGACGATCGCTCAGCGTGTGAGGACTGATCGGCGCAAGCACCAGCACGCCAAGGTCCGGCTGGACGATCGGGCCGCCGCACGAGAGAGCGTAGGCAGTGGACCCCGTAGCGGTGGCGACCACCAGCCCGTCGCCGGCGTGGGTGTTCACGTATCGCCCGTCGATCCAGGTTTCGAAATCCAGCATGCGGCCGGTATCGAACTTCTGCAGCACCACGTCGTTGAGCGCGGTGAGCTTCACCTCCTGGCCTGGCCGCACCAGCCGCGCCTCGAGGAGGGTGCGCCGGTCCTCCGCGTACTTGCCGCCGAGCACCTCGTCGAGGCGCGCCAGCATGTCGTCCGGCGAGACGTCCGTCAGAAAACCGAGGCGGCCGCGATTGACGCCCAGCAGGGGCACATCGTGCATGGCAACCAGGCGCGCGGCGTACAGGAGCGTGCCGTCTCCACCGATCGCGATGATGAGCCTGGCGCGGGTGGCGAACTGCTCCTCCGGGACGCGCGTCACGCCCTCGGGGAAGAGCTCCGAGGCGATGCGGCGGTCCACGAGCACCGTGAGGTTGTGGCGCAGCAGGTGGCGGGCGAGGCCACGCATGCTGTCGGCCACGCGCTCATCCGTGTGACGGCCGACCAGGGCGACGGGATTGAACGGGGTATTCATGCAGAGGATTTCGTCGCGTTTTAGCACGCGCCTTGACTTGGGTGAAGCGGCATTGTTAGTTATCTCTTCGTGCCAACCGAGGCCTCAGACGAACCCCTCAACGAGCGGGCGCAGCACCTGCTCAGGATCCTCATCGAAAGCTACATCCGCGACGGCCAGCCGGTCGGATCGCGCACGCTGTCGCGCGAGTCCGGCCTGGCACTGAGCTCGGCGACCATCCGCAACGTCATGGCGGACCTCGACGAGCTCGGCTTCGTCACCTCGCCGCACACCTCCGCGGGCCGCGTGCCCACCGACAAGGGCTACCGTTTCTTCGTCGACACTCTCCTCAAGCTGCAGCCCCTGGCCGGCGCCGAAGTGGACGAGCTGCAGCGCCGGCTCACGGAGCACGAGAAGGAGCCGAACTCCCTCGTCGCGACCGCCTCGCAACTCCTCTCGACCATCACCCATCTCGCCGGCGTGGTGACGATTCCGCGACAGGCGCAGGCCTCGGTGAGCCACATCGAGTTCGTGGGCCTCTCCGACAATCGCGTGCTCACGGTGCTGGTCGTCAACGGCCGCGAGGTGCAGAACCGCATCATGCAGGTCGAGCGGCATTACTCACCCGACGAGTTGCGCCGGGCGGCCGGCTTCCTCAACGAGCACCTGCGCGGGCGCAACCTGGGCGACGTGCGCCTCGAGCTCCTGAACCAGCTTCAGGAAACGCGCCAGCACATCAACAAGCTGATGCTGGATGCGATTCACATGGCGCAGCAGGTGGTGGAACGCGACCAGGCGAGCTTCGTCATCGCCGGCGAGACCAACCTCATGGATTTTGCCGAGCTGTCCAACGTCGAAAAACTGCGCCGACTCTTCGATGCTTTCACGGAGAAGCGCGATATCCTGCACCTGCTCGACCTGAGCCTCCGGGCCGAGGGCGTGCAGATCTTCATCGGCCAGGAATCGGGCTACACGATCCTCGACGACTGCAGCGTGGTCACAGCGCCCTATACCCTCGACAACGAGGTCGTGGGCGTGCTGGGCGTCATCGGGCCGACCCGCATGGCCTACGAACGGGTGATCCCGATCGTCGACATCACGGCGCGCCTGCTCGGCGCCGCCTTGAATTCCCGCAAGTAACGCCTATCTTTCCGCTATTCTTTGCGGCTCCGCGCCGTTGGCGCGGCCGCGCACCATGGAGAACCGGAAAGATGCCCCAGTCCGAGGATCACGAGGCCACGGCAGTGCTGACGGACCAGCCGGGCGAGGCGGCCGAAGGCGCTGACCTCGAACGTGCGCTCGCGCAAGCCGAAGCCAAGGCCCAGGAGAACTGGAACAGCTACCTGCGCGCCGTCGCGGAGATGGAGAACATCCGGCGCCGGGCGCAGCGCGACGTGGAAGCGGCTCACAAGTTCGGCCTTGAAAAATTCGCCCAGGAGCTGCTCGCGGTGAAGGATAGTCTGGAGATGGGCGTCGAGGCCGGCGCCAAGGCGGACGCGGCCAGCCTGCTGGCCGGCAAGGAAGCGACGCTGCGACTCCTGAACAAGGCCTTCGAGAAGTACGGCATCGCCGAGGTCAACCCGACCGGCGCGCCGTTCGACCCGCAGAAGCACGAGGCGATCGCGATGCAGGAATCGGGCACGGCAGAGCCCGGTTCGGTGCTCCAGGTCATCCAGAAGGGGGCAGAGCTCAATGGCCGCCTGTTGCGCCCCGCGCGCGTCATCGTCGCCCGGGAGCCGGGCTGAAAAAAGACCGTCGCGGCCGTATCTGCGCTTGAAGCCCCTGTCTTGAAACGAAAAACAATCACCCCATCAAGCGCAGCCAATTCGTGAAGATTTCGCAGGAGTCCTAGCAGTCATGGCCAAAGTCATCGGTATCGACCTCGGAACCACCAATTCCGTGGTCGCGATCATGGAAGGCGGCAAGCCGCGCGTGATCGAGAACAGCGAAGGCGAGCGCACCACGCCGTCGGTGGTGGCCTTCAGCAAGGACGGTGAGGTCATCGTGGGTCAGCCGGCCAAGCGCCAGGCGATCACCAACCCGCAGAACACCCTGTACGCCATCAAGCGCCTGATCGGTCGCCGCTTCGAAGACGACGTGGTGCAGAAGGACATCAAGATGGTGCCCTACAAGATCGCGCGCGCCGACAACGGCGACGCGTGGGTCGAAGTGCAGGGCAAGAAGATGGCGTCGCAGGAGATCTCCGCGCGCGTCCTGCAGAAGATGAAGAAGACCGCCGAGGACTATCTCGGCGAGGCGGTCACGGAAGCCGTGATCACAGTGCCGGCCTACTTCAACGACTCGCAGCGCCAGGCCACCAAGGACGCCGGCCGCATCGCCGGCCTGAACGTCAAGCGCATCATCAACGAGCCGACGGCGGCCGCGCTGGCCTATGGCCTCGACAAGGGCGGCGGCGACCGCAAGATCGCCGTGTACGACCTCGGCGGCGGCACGTTCGACATCTCCGTGATCGAGATCGCCGAGATCGACGGCGAGCGCCAGTTCGAGGTGCTCTCCACCAACGGCGACACGTTCCTCGGCGGCGAGGACTTCGACCTGCGCGTCATCAACTACGTGGCCGAGGAGTTCCAGAAGGAATCCGGCGTCGACGTGCGCAGGGACCCGCTGGCGATGCAGCGCCTCAAGGAGGCTGCCGAGAAAGCCAAGATCGAGCTGTCCTCTACGCAGCAGACCGACCTCAACCTGCCCTACATCACGGCGGACGCGAGCGGCCCGAAACATCTCAACATGCGCCTGACGCGCGCCAAGCTCGAGTCGCTGGTCGAGGATCTGGTCAACAAGACCATCGAGCCTTGCCGCATCGCACTCAAGGACGCCGGCCTGTCCGCGAAGGATGTCGCGGAAGTGATCCTGGTGGGCGGCCAGACGCGCATGCCGATGGTGCAGAAGGCAGTGCGCGAGTTCTTTGGCAAGGAAGCGCGCAAGGACGTCAACCCGGACGAGGCCGTGGCCGTCGGCGCCGCCATCCAGGCGGGCGTGCTGTCGGGCGAGGTCAAGGACGTGTTGCTGCTCGACGTCACGCCGCTGTCGCTCGGCATCGAGACGCTCGGCGCGGTGGTCGACAAGGTCATCGAGAAGAACACCACGATTCCGACCAAGGCCACCAAGGTCTACTCGACGGCCGAAGACAACCAGCCCGCGGTGACCATCCGCGTGCTGCAGGGCGAGCGCCAGCGCTCGGCCGACAACAAGCTGCTCGGCCAGTTCGACCTGACCGACATTGCGCCGGCGCCGCGCGGCATGCCGCAGATCGAGGTCACCTTCGACATCGACGCCAACGGCATCCTCAACGTATCGGCGAAGGACAAGCAGACCGGCAAGGAACAGCGCATCGTCATCAAGGCGTCCACGGGGCTCACGGAGGAAGAAATCAAGCGCATGGTGCGCGACGCGGAGGCGCACGCGGACGAGGACAAGCGCTATCGCGAGCTGGTCGAGGCACGCAACCGCGGCGACGCGCTGGTGCATGCCGTCGAGAAGTCGCTGAAGGAGGCGGGCGAGAAGGTGCCGTCCGAGATGCGCTACAAGGTCGAGACCGCAGTCTCGAGCCTGAAGTCGGTGCTGAGCGGCGACGACAAGGACGCCATCGAGAAGCGCACGAACGAGTTGGGTGAGGTCGCCTCTGGCCTGGCCCAGGAGGCGGCACAGGCCGCCCAGGCTGAAGCGCAAGCGCAGGCCGGCGGTAGCCAGGCTGGTGCGGGCGGCGGGCAGGACAAGCCTGCGGAAGGCGAAGTGCTGGATGCGGAGTTCGAAGAGGTCAAGGGCAAGGGCCGCAAGAGCTCCTGAGATCCGGAAGCGGGGCCGCGGTTGAAAAAACCACCGCCGCCGGGCACCGTCCGGCGGCGGTCGTGCGTCAGGGGCTGGCGTTCTTTGGGCTGGGTTCGGGATGTCTAAGCGGGACTACTACAAGGTGCTCGACGTGGCGCGCACTGCCACGGAAGCCGAAATCAAGAAGGCGTACCGACGCCTCGCGATGAAATTCCATCCCGATCGCAATCCGGACGATCACGAGGCGGAAGAGAAGTTCAAGGAGTGCAAGGAGGCGTACGAGGTGCTGACAGACGCGCAGAAGCGCGCAGCGTACGACCAGTTCGGCCACGCGGGCGTCGATGCTTCGCGTGGTGCAGGCGCCGGCTTCAGCGCCGCAGATGCTTTCGGCGACATCTTTGGCGACGTCTTCGGTGACATTTTCGGTGGCCGTCGCAGCCGCTCGCAGGTTTTCCGCGGCGCGGACCTGCGCTACGAAGTCCAGCTCGATCTTCGCCAGGCAGTGTTCGGCGACAGCATCGACATCGATTTCCAGAGTCTCGGCGAATGCGAGACCTGCAAGGGCAGTGGCGCAGCCAAGGGCTCTGCGCCGGTCGCGTGCGAGACCTGCGGAGGCCAGGGCCAGGTTCGCGTCACCCAGGGATTCTTCAGCATCCAGCAGACCTGCCCGCGCTGTCGCGGTCGCGGCCAGACGATCACCAATCCCTGCGACACCTGCCACGGGCAGGGCAGGGTGAAGCGCCCGAAGACGCTCAACGTCAAGATTCCGGCCGGTGTCGACAACGGCGATCGCATCCGCCTTTCCGGCGAAGGCGAGGCCGGTCGCAACGGCGGGCCCACGGGCGATCTCTACGTCGAGATCCACGTACGCGAGCATCCGATTTTCGAGCGCGACGGCAGCCACCTGTCGTGCGAGGTGCCGGTGAGCTTCGCAACCGCGGCGCTCGGCGGAGAAGTCGAAGTGCCGACGCTGGACGGCCACGTGCGCCTGAAGATACCGGTCGAGACGCAATCGGGTCGCGTGTTCCGACTGCGCGACAAGGGTGTGCGCCCGGTGCGCGGCGGGCCGACGGGCGATCTGTTCTGCCGCGTGATGGTCGAAACGCCCGTGAACCTCTCGTCCGAGCAACGCAAGCTGGTCCGCCAGCTGGAGGACTCTCTGCGCAAGGACGACAAGCGCCATAATCCGCGCGAACAGGGCTGGCTCGACGGCGTGAAGCAATTCTTCGAGAACATCACGCGATGAGTGGCACGGAGAACATGGCGTGAGCCGCGTTGCCGTCTTTGGTTGCACCGGTCGCATGGGGCGCGCGCTGCTGCAGGCCTTGCGCGAGCAAGCGGATCTCGAGTTGAGCGGTGCGCTCGCGTCCAGGCGCAGCAGCGCGGCGGACGGCATCGCGGCGCCCGGCGTCAAACTCACGGCCGACCACGCGGTCGCGCTTGCGGGCGCCGACGTCGCCATCGACTTCACGGTGCCCGAGGCAGTGAGCGCGAATGTCGCGGCATGTTTGCAGCGACGCGTGCCGATGGTTCTCGGCACCACTGGCCTCGATGAAGCCACCGTGGCCGCGATCCGCGCGGCGAGTCGTTCGATCGCCATCCTGCAGTCGCCCAACATGAGCATCGGAGTGAACGTGCTGCTCGGCCTGGTCGAGTCGGCCGCGCGCGCGCTCGGCCCGGACTACGACGTGGAAATCGTCGACCTGCACCATCGTCACAAGCGCGATGCGCCCTCCGGCACGGCGCTCAAGCTCGGCGAAGCCGTGGCGACGGCCCGCGGCCAGCAATTCGACGCGGTGGCGGTGCGCGAGCGCGTGAGCCGCAATCAGCCGCGCGGGCCGGGCGAGATCGGCTTCGCCGCGGTGCGCGCGGGCGACCACGTCGGCGAGCACACCGTGCTGTTCAGCGGTAGCGGCGAGAGCGTCACCGTGGCTCATCGCGCGACCGATCGCATGACCTTCGCACGCGGGGCATTGCGCGCTGCACGATGGCTCGTCGGCCGTCCGGCCGGTCTGTACTCGATGCGCGATGCACTAAGCACGAAATAGCATTTTTATCAGCCAGATAGCCGGCTAACCTCACAGACGATCGAGTCCCGGGGACGGCGGCGCCGGAAGCGCCGGCGAGGGTCAGCAGAAGCGCGCACGGATGGGCAAGATTACGCGTGGACACCCGCGGGCCGAGTTCGTAGAATCCGCGCCGTTGCCAGAGGGTTAGTCTGTCAAAGCGGGCGGAGTTCTGATGAAGAGCTCCTCCCGCTTTGCACATGCGCGACCCGAAATCGTCAGTAGGGGACTTCCGATTTGACCGTTCCCGCAGTGCTAGCTCTGGAAGACGGCACCGTCTTTCGGGGCATCTCGATCGGCGCCAAGGGCAATTCCACCGGCGAAGTCGTTTTCAATACCGCGATGACGGGCTACCAGGAGATCCTCACGGATCCCTCGTACTGCCGGCAGATCGTCACGCTCACGTACCCGCACATCGGCAACACGGGTGCGAATCCCGAAGACCTCGAAGCCTCCGCGATCTACGCCGCGGGCCTGGTCGTGCGCGACCTGCCGCTCCTCGAGAGCAGCTGGCGCGCCTCCGAGTCGCTGTCATCGTTCCTGCAGCGCGGGCGCGTGGTGGCGATCGCCGAGATCGACACGCGCAAGCTGACGCGCATCCTGCGCGACAAGGGCGCGCAGGCCGGCTGCATCATGACGGGCGAGCAGATCGAGGAAGCGGCGGCAGTGCGCGCCGCGCGCAAGTTTCCGGGGCTGAAAGGCATGGACCTGGCCAAGGTGGTGAGCACCAAGCGCCAGTACCAGTGGAACGAGGGTACGCTGTGGCGCGAGGACCAGCGCCCGCTGCCGCGCCCGGCCGCGCGCCTGCACGTCGTGGCTTACGATTTCGGTATCAAGCGCAACATCCTGCGCCTGCTCGCCGACTACGGATGCCGCATGACGGTGGTGCCTGCAACCACGCCCGCCGATGCGGTGCTGGCGATGAGTCCGGACGGCATCTTCCTGTCGAACGGCCCGGGCGATCCTGAGCCGTGCGATTACGCCATCGCCGCGATCCGCCAGTTCCTCGAGAACGACATCCCCGTATTCGGCATCTGCCTCGGTCACCAGCTGCTCGGTCTCGCGAGCGGAGCGCGCACCGTCAAGATGAAGTTCGGTCATCACGGCGCGAATCATCCGGTGCAGGAGCTGGGCAGCGGCCGCGTGCTCATCACTTCGCAGAACCACGGTTTCGCGGTGGACGAGTCGAGCTTGCCGCCGGTCCTCAAACCGACGTTCCGCTCCCTCTTCGATGGTTCGCTGCAGGGCGTCGCGCGCACTGACCGTCCGGCATTCAGTTTTCAGGGCCATCCGGAAGCGAGCCCCGGGCCGCACGACCTGCGCCCGCTGTTCGAGCATTTCCTCTATCTGATGGTGAAGCGCCTGCAGGCCTTGTCGCGCTCGGTCAAGGTTCAGCAGGCGGCCCAGCGCCAGGCGGCGGCCGAAAGCTAGCCATGCCGAAGCGCACCGACATCAAGAGCGTGATGATCATCGGCGCCGGCCCGATCGTGATCGGCCAGGCCTGCGAGTTCGACTACTCGGGCGCCCAGGCCTGCAAGGCGCTGCGCGAGGAGGGCTACCGGGTCGTCCTCGTCAATTCGAACCCGGCAACGATCATGACGGATCCCGAGACGGCCGATGCGATCTACATCGAGCCCGTCAACTGGCGCACCGTCGCGCGGATCATCGAGAAGGAACGCCCGGATGCCCTGCTGCCGACGATGGGCGGGCAGACCGCGCTCAACTGCGCGCTCGACCTGGTGCGCGAGGGCGTGCTGGAGAAGTTCGGCGTCGAGATGATCGCGGCCTCGCGCGAAGCCATCGACATGGCCGAGGATCGCGAGCTGTTCCGCAACGCCATGCGCGACATCGGGCTGGAGACGCCGCGTTCGCGCATTGCGCACAGCATGGAAGAGGCGCTCGCGGTGCAGGCGGAGATCGGCTACCCGACCGTGATCCGGCCCTCGTTCACGCTCGGCGGCAGCGGCGGCGGCATCGCCTACAACCGCGAGGAATTCGAGGACATCGTCTCGCGCGGCCTGGACGCCTCCCCGACCAACGAGGTCTTGCTCGAAGAGTCGGTGATCGGCTGGAAGGAATTCGAGATGGAGGTCGTGCGCGACAAGCACGACAACTGCATCATCGTCTGCTCGATCGAGAACCTCGATCCGATGGGCGTGCACACCGGCGATTCCATCACCGTGGCGCCGGCGCAGACGCTGACCGACAAGGAATACCAGCGCATGCGCGACGCCTCGATCGCGGTGCTGCGCAAGGTCGGCGTCGAGACCGGCGGCTCGAACGTGCAGTTCGCGGTCGACCCGGCCACCGGGCGCCTGCTCATCATCGAGATGAATCCGCGCGTGTCGCGCTCCTCGGCGCTGGCGTCGAAAGCCACGGGCTTTCCGATCGCCAAGGTCGCCGCCAAGCTGGCCGTCGGCTACACGCTCGACGAGCTGAAGAACGACATTACCGGCGGCGCGACGCCGGCCTCGTTCGAGCCGAGCATCGACTACGTCGTCACCAAGATCCCGCGCTTCACGTTCGAGAAGTTTCCGGGCGCGAACACGCGCCTCACCACGCAGATGAAATCGGTGGGCGAGGCGATGGCGATCGGCCGCACGTTCCAGGAATCGCTGCAGAAGGCGCTGCGCAGCCTGGAGACGGGTTGCGACGGCCTGAACGAGCAGGTGACGCTGCCCCTGGACGAGGAAGGCGACCGTCAGCTCAGCTACGAGCTCGCTTCACCGGGCCCCAACCGGCTGCTGTTCACGGCGGACGCCTTCCGGGCCGGCCGCTCGTTCGAGGACGTGCACCGCCTGACGCACATCGATCCCTGGTTCCTCGCGCAGGTCCGCGACCTGGTCGAGGAAGAGCGCAAGATCGTGCAGGGTGGCCTGGAGTCCATCGACGTCGGCAGGCTGCGCGGGCTCAAGCGCAAGGGTTTTGCCGACAGCCGCATCGCGCGCCTGCTGCGCATCGACGAGTCCGTCATCCGCAAGCGCCGCCACAAGTTCGGGCTGCACCCGGTTTTCAAGCGCGTCGATACCTGCGCGGCGGAGTTCGCCACTTCGACGGCGTACATGTATTCGACATATGAAGAGGAGTGCGAGGCCGCTCCCACCGAGCGACGCAAGGTCATGATCCTCGGTGGCGGCCCGAATCGCATCGGCCAGGGCATCGAGTTCGACTATTGCTGCGTGCACGCCGCGCTCGCTCTGCGCGAAGACGGGTTCGAGACCATCATGGTCAACTGCAATCCGGAAACCGTCTCGACGGACTACGACACGTCGGACCGGCTGTACTTCGAGCCCCTCACTTTCGAAGACGTCACCGAGATCATCGCGCGCGAGAAGCCCGAGGGCGTGATCGTGCAGTACGGCGGCCAGACGCCGCTCAAGCTGGCGCGGTCGCTCGCGGCGGCCGGCGCCCCGATCATCGGCACCACGCCCGATTCCATCGACGTGGCCGAGGATCGCGAGCGCTTCCAGCAGCTCGTCAAGAAACTCGCACTCAAGCAACCCGCCAATGCCACGGCGCGCGAGGAAGAGCAGGCGGTCGAGCTGGCCCGCGAAGTCGGCTTCCCGCTGGTCGTGCGCCCCTCGTACGTGCTCGGCGGGCGGGCCATGGAAGTGGTCTTCAACGAGGAAGACCTGCGCGCTTACATGACTGACGCCGTGAAGGTGTCCAACGACAGTCCCGTGCTGCTCGACCGCTTCCTCGATCTCGCCATCGAGGTCGACGTCGACGCGGTGTGCGACGGCGAGGACGTGCTGATCGGCGGCATCATGGAGCACATCGAGCAGGCGGGCGTGCACTCCGGCGATTCCGGCTGCTCGCTACCGCCGAACGGCCTGCCGCCGGAAACCGTCGAGGAACTGCGCGTACAGACGCGCAAGCTCGCGAAGGCGCTCAACGTCGTCGGCCTGATGAACATCCAGTTCGCCATCCAGAACGGAATCGTCTACATCCTGGAAGTGAATCCGCGCGCCTCGCGTACCGTGCCGTTCGTGTCGAAAGCGACCGGTGTACCGCTCGCCAAGGTGGCCGCGCGGGTCATGACCGCACGCAAGCTCAAGGAGCTGGGCGTCACCGAGGAACGCATTCCGGGGTACTTCTCGGTGAAGGAAGCGGTGTTCCCGTTCTCGAAGTTCCCGGACGCCGATCCGATCCTCGGCCCGGAGATGAAGTCGACCGGCGAGGTGATGGGCACGGGCCGAACGTTCGGCGAGGCCTATGCCAAGGCACAGGCCGCTTCCGGCGTCGTGCTGCCCACGCGCGGCGTGTGCCTGATCAGCGTGCGCGACCGCGACAAGCCGGGCGCGGTGGCCCTGGCGCGCATGTTGCTGGCGCGCGGCTTCGAGATCGTCGCGACCGCGGGCACCGCGACGGCGCTGGAGGAAGCCGGCGTGCCGGTGCGCCGCGCCAACAAGGTGCGCGAGGGACGCCCGCACATCGTCGACATGATCAAGAACGACGAGATCAACCTGATCGTCAACACCACGGAAGGCAAGCAGGCCATCCGCGAGTCGCGTTCGATCCGCCGCGAGGCGGTGCACAAGCGCGTGACCTACTACACGACGGTCGCGGCTGCGCGGGCCACCTGCGACGCGCTCGATCACCTCAACGAGGTCGAGGTCAACCGCCTGCAGGACCTGCACCGGGAGCTGGTGGCGTGAAACGCAGTCCGGTGACGCTCAGGGGCGCCGAGCGCCTGCGCGCCGAGCTCAAGCGCCTGAAGAGCGAGGACCGGCCCAACGTCATCAAGGCGATCGCGGAGGCGCGCGCGCACGGCGACCTCAGCGAGAACGCCGAGTATCACGCGGCCCGCGAGCAGCAGAGCTTCATCGAAGGGCGCATCAACGAGATCGAGAACCGGCTGTCGAACGCCGAAGTCATCGACGTTGCGCGTCTCGCCGGCAGCACCCGCATCGTGTTCGGCGCCACGGTGGATCTCGAGGACCAGGACGACGGCGGCAAGCTCGTCTATCAGATCGTCGGCGAGGATGAGGCCGACATCCGCCGCGGACTCATCTCGATCACCTCCCCGGTCGCACGCGCGCTGGTCGGCAAGAGCAGCGGCGACGTCATCGAAGTGGTCGCTCCCGGCGGCACGCGCAACTACGAGGTCGTGGGCGTGCGCTACGAGTAGCGGGGCCGTCGCTGTCCGCCATTCGCAGCGACGCTATTGAGGGACCGGCCCTCCCACCCGGACCCACTCGCCGTTCCTGAGCGCGAACGCACCGCTGTCGAGGTGCCAGCCGACGTCGATCCATCGATCCCCGCGACGAACGAATACCTCCGTGCCGCGCCCGGCAAGCGTGCCGGACTGCTTGTCGTTGCCGGTCGCGAAGACGTAGGTGTAGTAGAGGATCGCGGTGTCTCCGAACCGCTGGATTTCCGTGCGCGGGAACTCCAGCCGCAGCATGCGGACGTTCTGCGCCTTCATGGCCTTGGCCAGGGCAATCAGACGTTCACGGTTCTCCCAGCGCTCGCTGCTTTCCTGGATCGCGATGACTCCGGGCGCGAGGATCTCCTCGATCGCCGCCGCCGGATTCTCTCCGAAGAAGGAACGCCAGGCCCGGTCTCTTGCCTCGAGCAACTCCTTGCGCACCTCGTCACTCACCGCATCGGTCACCGCTGCCGTGCTGCTCGTGGTGCCCGCGACGCTGGTGCCCGCGACGCTGGTGCCCGCGCCGCTCGCGACGGTCGCCGGGCCTTCCGCTGCCCCGAGCGCGCCGGCGATCAACGATGCGGTGACGAATGCAATCGATCGGCAAACGGTGCGTTTCATCTCTCGAGCTCCCTTTGGTGCTGAGGGCTTCGAGACCCCGGTTGCCCGAAAACGTTCCGGCGCTCCGCAAAAGTGGCCGGCCGCCTCGAGTCTGCTAGTCGGGAAGGAGGATGTTGGCGACCTTTTCGTCCCGGTTCTGCCGGTAGAACAGGCCGACGTTGCCGATTCGCTGGACCAGCTCGCTGCCGGTGCGGGCCGCCAGCTGGTCGAGCATCTGGTCGCGCTGTTCCCGGTCGGCGCTGCGCGCGCGCACCTTCACCAGCTCGTGATCGCCGAGCGCGCGTTCCAGTTCCTTCACCACGGCATCGGTCAGCCCCGACTGGCCGAGCGCGACGATCGGGTGCAGGGCATGCCCGAGGCGTCGCAGGTGCTTCTTTTGCCTTTCGGAGAGTGTCATGCGAACCGTACCGCCGTAGGATTCAATGCTATCAATGTTTCGCAGGACGGTCGGAGGCGATGGCCAAGCGCAGCAAGAGCAGCTCCCGCTGGTTACAGGAGCACGCGCGCGATCCCTACGTGAAGCGGGCCCGGCAGCAGGGTTTTCGCTCACGCGCCGCGTTCAAGCTCGAAGAGATCCAGCGGGTCGAAAAGCTGATCCGGCCGGGGATGATCGTCGTCGACCTGGGGGCGGCTCCGGGCGGCTGGAGCCAGCTCGCCGCGCGCGTCCTGAAGGAGCGGGGTGAGGTCTTCGCGCTCGATATCCTGCCCATGCCGGCCGTCCAGGGCGTCACCTTCCTGGAGGGCGACTTTCGCGAGGAAGAGGTTCTGGCCCGCCTCGAGATCGCGCTTGCGGGCCGCAAAGTCGACCTTGTCCTTTCGGACATGGCCCCCAACATGAGCGGCATCGACTCCGTGGACCAGCCGCGGGCGATGCACCTCGCGGAACTGGCTTTCGATTTCGCCAACCGGCACCTGAAGCCGGGCGGCGATCTCCTGATCAAGGTCTTCCAGGGGAGCGGTTTCCAGGAGCTGGTGACCGCCGTGCGACGCAATTTTGCGACGGTCCGGATGCGAAAACCCGAGGCGTCACGGGCACGTAGCGCTGAGGTCTACTTGCTGGCGAGAAGCTACCGGATGGTGTAGGTTCGGGTGAACGCTCGTCGAATCCGCCAGTCTGATTTCCTCGAATTCCTGAACGTTTCCGGATGCATGGGCGGTCGATGCCGCACCGAGGACACCCTTGAACGACCTGACCAAGAACATCCTGCTCTGGGTTGTGATCGCCGTCGTCCTGTTGACGGTGTTCAGCAACTTCAGCCCGCGCTCGGGCGACCCCGACGAGTTGAACTACTCGGCCTTCCTGGACGAAGTGCGCAACAAGAGCGTGGATGCGGTGGTGTTCAAAGGCGAGCTCATCGAGGGGCGCAAGCGCGACGGCAAGACCTTTCGCGTCTACAACCCGGAAACTGACAACACGGCTCTCATCGGGCTCCTGAACAAGGAGCAGGTGACCATCAGCGCAGCGGCGCCGCCCAAGCCCAACCTGCTGCTGAACCTCTTCATCTCCTCGTTCCCGGTGCTGCTGCTGGTCGCGATCTTCATCTACTTCATGCGGCAGATGCAGGGGGCGGCGGGCGGCCGCGGCGCAATGTCGTTCGGCAAGAGCCGGGCGCGCCTGCTGGGTGAGGACCAGGTGGCCGTGACGTTCGCGGACGTCGCGGGTGTCGACGAGGCCAAGGAAGAAGTCGTCGAGATCGTCGATTTTCTCAAGGACCCGGGCAAATTCCAGAAGCTGGGCGGCAAGATTCCGAAGGGCGTGCTGATGGTCGGTGCGCCGGGCACCGGCAAGACGCTGCTGGCGCGGGCCATCGCCGGCGAAGCCAAGGTGCCGTTCTTCACGATTTCCGGCTCCGACTTCGTCGAAATGTTCGTCGGCGTCGGCGCCTCGCGCGTGCGCGACATGTTCGAGCAGGCGAAGAAGCACGCGCCGTGCATCATCTTCATCGACGAGATCGACGCCGTCGGTCGTCATCGCGGCGCGGGCCTCGGCGGCGGTCACGACGAACGCGAGCAGACGCTCAACCAGCTGCTGGTCGAGATGGATGGTTTCGAGGGCAACGAGGGCATCATCGTCATCGCCGCCACCAACCGTCCGGACGTGCTCGACCCCGCGCTTCTGCGACCGGGCCGCTTCGACCGCCAGGTCGTGGTGCCGCTGCCCGACGTGCGGGGGCGCGAGCAGATCCTCAAGGTTCACATGCGGCGCGTGCCGCTCGGCGAGGACGTGAAGCCGCAGATCATCGCGCGCGGCACGCCCGGTTTCTCGGGTGCCGACCTTGCCAACCTGGTCAACGAGGCGGCGCTGTTCGCGGCGCGCGCCAACCACCGCCTGGTGACGATGGTGGAGTTCGAGCGCGCCAAGGACAAGATCATGATGGGCGCCGAGCGGCGCTCGCTGGTCATGACGGAAGACGAGAAGCGCATGACCGCGTTCCACGAGGCCGGTCATGCCATCGTCGGCCTGTCGGTGCCGGAGCACGACCCCGTCTACAAAGTGACGATCATCCCGCGCGGTCGGGCGCTCGGCATCACCATGTTCCTCCCCGAGGCGGATCGCTACAGCATCAGCAGGCGCCGCCTGGAGAGCAAGATCGCAACGCTGTTCGGCGGACGCATCGCCGAAGAAATCATCTTCGGGCCGGACGCGGTCACCACCGGTGCGTCGAACGACATCGAGCGCGCGACCGAGCTCGCGCGCAACATGGTCACGAAGTGGGGCCTGTCGGACAAGCTCGGTCCGCTGACGTACAGCGAAGAGAACGGCGAAGTGTTCCTCGGCCGCAGCGTCACGCAGCACAAGCAGGTTTCCGACGTCACCGCGCACGCGATCGACGAAGAGGTGCGGCGGGTCATCGACAGCAACTTCCAGCGCGCGCGCCAGATCCTGGCGGGCAACGTGGACAAGCTGCACGCGATGGCTGAGGCGCTGATGAAGTACGAGACCATCGACGAGGAGCAGCTCAAGGACATCATGCAGGGCCGCGAGCCGCGTCCACCGCGCGACTGGGACGACGGGACGCCTTCTGCGCCCGTCGGCAAGCCGCCGCAGGACGAGACCACGCCGATCGGCAAGCCGGCGGGTCAGCACTGACCCGTCAGCGCTGACGCCTCGCCGTCCGCGTATCATTGGCCGCGATGCGGCTGCAGTGCGGCGACAAGTTCGTCGACCTCTCGACGCCCGTGGTCATGGGCGTCCTCAACGTCACGCCCGACTCCTTCTCCGACGGTGGGCGTTTTCTCGACCCCGCGGCCGCGATTGCGCAGGCGACGCGTATGGTGGAGGAGGGCGCGGCCATCATCGACGTCGGCGGCGAGTCGACGCGGCCCGGTGCCGCCCCGGTCACGGCTGACGAAGAATTGCGTCGCATCGCGCCGGTGATCGGCGCACTGGCTGGCCGCCTGTCGGTGCCGATATCGGTCGACACCTGCAAGCCCGAGGTGATGCGCGCGGCGCTCGACCTCGGCGTCGGGATGATCAATGACGTGACTGCTCTGGGCGCGAACCAACCGCTGGCCCGCGGCGTAGAGAGCGAATCGCCGTCTCGCGGCGTAGGGAGCGAATCGCCGTCTCGCGGCATTGAAATAGTGGCGCGCTCACGGGCCGCCGTGTGCCTCATGCACATGCAGGGCGAGCCGCGCACCATGCAACGCAATCCCCATTACGACGACGTCGTCGCAGACGTGCGCCGGTACCTGGAGGAGCGCGCCATCGCCTGCGAAGCTGCCGGCATCGCGCGCGAGCGCATCGTGATCGATCCGGGTTTCGGGTTCGGCAAGGCGCTCGAGCACAGCCTGCAGTTGCTGCGCGGGCTCGAACGAATTGCCAGCCTCGGCTATCCGGTACTTGTCGGCCTGTCGCGCAAATCGATGATTGGCACCATACTGGACCGCCCCGTGGATCGACGTCTGCACGGCGGGCTGGCCCTGGCGGCGTTGGCGGTCGCCAACGGTGCGCGTATCGTTCGCGCGCACGATGTGGCTGCCACGGTCGATGCCGTGCGGATCGCCGCGGCAGTGCGAGGCACGCAAGGGAGAGACTGAGGTGAGGGAGAGACGGACTTGAGTCGCAACTATTTCGGCACTGATGGCGTGCGCGGCAAGGTCGGCCGCGACCCGATGACCGTGGACTTCGCACTGCGCCTCGCCGGCGCCGCGGCGCGCGTGTTGGCACCTGAAGGAGGCAGCGTACTGATCGGCAAGGACACCCGCCTGTCCGGCTACATGTTCGAAGCCGCGCTCGAGGCCGGCTTCGTCGCGGCCGGCGTCAACGTGATGCTGATCGGCCCGATGCCCACGCCCGGCATCGCCTACATGACCAAGCGTTTCGCATGCGACTTCGGCGTCGTGATCAGCGCTTCGCACAACGCCTACGACGACAATGGCATCAAATTCTTCGACGCCAGCGGCGGCAAGCTCGACGACGCGCTCGAGGCGCAGATCGAGAGCCTGCTCGCCGCGCCGGCGCTGACCAAGGAATCGCGGGCGCTCGGCCGCGCCACGCGCGTCGACAAGTCGCGCACGCACTACCAGGAGTTCTGCGCTTCCTCGCTCCCGCCCGGGATGAATCTCGAGGGTTTCAAGATCGTGCTCGACTGCGCCAACGGCGCCGCCTACAAGGTCGGCCCGCGGCTGCTCGCCGATCTGGGCGCGGAGATCGTTCCCATCGGCTGCTCGCCGAACGGGCGCAACATCAACGACGGCTGCGGCTCGATGAGCCCTGAGCTGCTGCAGCTCACCGTCACCGGCGTGCGTGCGCACGTCGGGATTGCGCTCGACGGCGACGGCGATCGCGTCGTCATGGTCGATCACCTGGGACGCATCGTGGACGGGGACCAGCTGCTCTATGTCCTCGCCATGGCGCGGCGCGACCAGGGCGCGCTGCGCGGCCCGGTCGTGGGCACCGTGATGAGCAACTTCGGCCTCGAGCTCGCGCTGCGCGAGCAGGGCATCGACTTCCGGCGCGCGCCCGTCGGCGATCGTTATGTGCTCGGCATGCTGCGGGAGACCGGCGGCATCCTCGGCGGCGAGACATCCGGACACCTGTTGTGCCTCGACAAGACGACTACCGGGGACGGCCTGATCAGCGCAATGCAGGTGCTCGCGGTCATGAAGGAGACCGGGCGACCGTTGGCTGAGCTGACGGCGGGCGTGGCACGCATGCCGCAGATCCTGCTCAACGTGCGGGTGGAGCGGCGCTTCGACCCTGGGGCCAGCGCGCCCGTGCAGGAGGCCGTGCGCAAGATCGAGCAGGAGCTGGCCGACAGCGGCCGGGTGGTGCTGCGCGCCTCGGGCACGGAACCCGTGATCCGGGTGATGGTCGAGGGTCGTGACGAACGGGTGACCCGTGCGCATGCCGAGAGCCTTGCCGCCGTGGTGCGCGCTGCCGCAAGCGCTTGATCCGGGAGGCCCGGAACGTTGCTTTCGGGTCGCAGCGCGCTTAAACTCGCGCGCCTTTTTCGCTGGCTCCGGCGCGCCGGGGCTCAATCTTTCGAACAGGTACTTGCGATGCGACGCCGTCTCGTGGCGGGCAACTGGAAAATGCACGGCTCGCGGGCTGAGGCCGCCAAGCTCCTCGACGAGCTGATGCAGATGGACAGCGCGGTGAGCGCCGAAGTGGCCGTGTGCCCGCCCTTCGTCTATCTGACCGACGCGGTGCGCCGACTCGCCGAGAGCAGCATCGTGGTCGGCGCGCAGAACGTCTGCGCCGAGCCGATCGGGGCGTTCACCGGGGAAGTCTCGGCCGCAATGCTGAAGGACGCGGGCTGTCGCTACGTGATCGTCGGGCATTCGGAACGGCGCGCCTTGTTTCACGAGGACGATCAGCTCGTGGCGCGCAAGTTCGTCGCGGTGCAGAGCCAGAAGCTGACGCCGATCTTGTGCGTGGGCGAGACCCTCGAGGAACGCGAGCGCAATCTCACCGAGAAGGTGATCGCGCGCCAGCTCGACGCGGTGCTGGACGTGGCCGGCATCGCGGCGTTTGCCGACGCCGTGATCGCATACGAGCCGGTGTGGGCCATCGGCACGGGCAAGACGGCGACGCCGGAGCAGGCTCAGGCGGTGCACGCCTTCATCCGCGGCCGGATTACGGGTCGGGATGCTAAGATTGCCGGCGAATTGCGCATCCTGTACGGCGGCAGCGTCAAGGCCGCCAACGCCCGCGAGCTGTTCCAGATGCCGGACATCGACGGCGGCCTGGTGGGCGGGGCGTCGCTCAAGAGCGAAGAGTTTTCGAGGATTTGTGCTGCCGCCCTCTAGAGACGGCAATAAGGGCGGCGGTCAACAGCGGCACGGCGGGAAGAATTATGGGTCATTCGGTCGTATTGGGCATCCACGTCTTCCTGGCGCTGGGCATCATCGTCCTGGTGTTGCTGCAGCGTGGAAAGGGTGCGGACGCCGGCGCGGGTTTCGGTGCGGGTGCGTCAGGCACGGTGTTCGGTGCGCGCGGCTCGGCCAGCGCATTTTCGCGCGCCACCGCCGTGCTGGCCGCGCTCTTCTTCATCACCAGCCTGACGCTCGCCTATCTCAGTGGGCGTGGAACGACGCAGAAAGTGGAAGAGGAGGCGCTGATCCAGCGCAGCGCGCCGGCGGAAACGCAACCGGCGGACAGCGTGCCGGTGCCGCAGGAAGCGCCGCCGCCGGCCACGAACGAGCAGGTGCCCGAGGCGCCAGAGAAATAGGCAGGCGGAGTAGGCAAGCGAACAACCCAGTGCCGATGTGGTGGAATTGGTAGACACACTAGCTTGAGGGGCTAGCGCCGCAAGGCGTGTCGGTTCGAATCCGACCATCGGCACCAACCCGTTGAATTTTCTGTGTGCGTCTTCAGTGGCCGCCGCATCGCCTGTTACAATCCGCGCCCGCGATGCTGACCGAATACCTCCCGATCCTGATCTTCCTCGTCGTCGCCGGCGGACTCGGCGTCGCCCTGCTCGCGGTCGGGTTCGTGGCGGGCACTCTGCTCGGCGTACGCAAGCCGGATCCCGCCAAACTCTCGCCCTACGAGTGCGGATTCGAAGCCTTCGAGGACTCGCGCATGAAGTTCGACGTGCGCTACTACCTCGTGGCCATCGTTTTCATCATCTTCGACCTCGAAATCATCTTTTTCGTCCCCTGGGCCATTTCCCTGGACCGGCTCGGCACCTTCGGGCTGCTCGCCATGGCGCCGTTCTTCCTGCTGCTGGCCGTCGGCTTCGCCTACGAATGGAGGAAGGGGGCGCTCGAATGGGACTAGCCGCTGCGGCGGATGACGCGGGCGCCACGGTTCCGCCTGCCCAGCGTGGTTTCCTGACCACCGGGGTGGACGCGCTGGTCAACTGGGCGCGCACCGGCTCGCTGTGGCCGATGACCTTCGGGCTCGCCTGCTGCGCGGTTGAAATGATGCATGCCGGCGCCGCGCGCTACGACCTCGACCGCTTCGGCGTGGTGTTCCGGGCCACGCCGCGCCAGTCCGACGTGATGATCGTGGCCGGAACGCTGGTCAACAAGATGGCGCCCGCCCTGCGCAAGGTCTACGACCAGATGCCCGAGCCGCGCTGGGTGATCTCGATGGGGTCGTGCGCCAACGGCGGCGGCTACTACCACTATTCCTACGCA
>Ga0187892_10000237_pt1 | contig 145078 bp, 128 predicted proteins | sample MA1701073metaG_FD_139345 | JGI IMG/M metagenome (GOLD analysis project Ga0187892, IMG submission 139345) | Bio-ooze microbial communities from a basaltic lava cave in the Kipuka Kanohina Cave System on the Island of Hawaii, USA - MA170107-3 metaG ...
ATTGCGAGGAGCGAAGCGACGAAGCAATCTCGGGTCTTTGGTGACACACCTGAGATTGCTTCGTCGCTTCGCTCCTCGCAATGACGACGTATGCAAAATGCTTCAAACCGCTAAACAACTACCGAAGATATATTTGACACCCCCTCCTTGAGCGATTATCATTAAATATGAAACTATGATATTCATATGGAGGGCTTGATTGTGACAAAAAGAAAACAACAAAAGATTGTCAAAATTACAACGAATAACCAAGTGGCGATTCCTGCCTCTATTTGCCGTGATTTGGGTTTAGATCAGGGCGCTTATCTTCAGGTTGAAGAAAAAGGCAGTCGCATTGTCATGACGCCTATGCGCTTGGTTAAGGAGGAGGATTTTTCTGTGTATGAGAAAGCGGTCAAGAAGGCGCGTGAAGAATTTAAAAAGGGCGAAACCATTGCTTGGGAAGATGTGAAGAAAAAGCTAAATCGCCGTCGCCGTAAATGAAATGATTTTTGAGAAAAGATACCCCATCCATTTATCGAAAGATACCGCAAAATCTTTTGAGAAAATTTCGCAATCCCTTCCCGCTATCGGTAGAAAAATTCAATCCATCTTGCTTATATTGGCCCTCGGGGTAATGCCTATAAGTAGCTATTAAAATTCTGTTATAAAGACATATCTGTCAACATGTTGCAGGGGCCAGGGACAAGCCCTGCCCCTGCCTGTCTATTTGCAAAACCAGGCGTCATCGGGTATAAATAACCGACTTTTCCGCTGCGGCGGATCCGTCCTTCGGCGGACGAATTTCATCACACTCATCATTAATAGAAGGGATTTGATTCAAACCTTGCCTCACAGCATTCATTTGAAGCGGATACGGATATGGGCAGCGGCAATTTGCGCTATTTTTTTGGCGAATGTCTCGGCAGGGAGTGTGCCCCCGCCCGGTCAAATCGAAATTCCTTCCTCACTGGCTTCCGTTCAAGAACTTTCTGATTTACCCGCATCCGCCTCATCCCAAAACCAAAAACTCGTCATTTATATTCAGGACATTCACACCTCCGTCAAAGTTCAGCGGGACATTGCCGCGCTGATCGAGCATCTGGTCAAGCAGTATGGCGTGAAATCCGTTGCCTATGAAGGCAATCAGGGGCTCATCAACACCGACCCCGTTTTCGCGTTTCCGGATGAGAATCTCAAGCGCGCGGTGAGCGAGAAAATGCTTGCGAAACTGCGGCTTTCGGGCGCGGAGTTTGCCCGCGTCAACTCCAAAACTCCTTTCGAACTGTGGGGGATGGAGGATATCGGACTTTACAAAAAAAATCTCAGGCTGGGTGAGAAAGCCCTGCGCGTGAAGCAGGAGACGCTCAATATCCTGCGCGAAATCGAAAAAGGCCTCGTCAAAAGTTTTGATAAGACCGCATCCAAAGAGGCGCTTGCGCTTTTCCGCGTCACGGAAAATTACCGCGCCGGACGGCTTGAGCTCGCCGATTACGTTGAAAAACTTTCCGGACTCGCGGGCGCCGGAGGGGGTCAGCAATCAAAATGGCCGCAAATCGCAGCGCTCCTTCGCCTGAAACATGAAGAAAAAAAATTCATTCCCGCCCAAATAGAAAAAGAATTCCGCGATTATTCAAAAAATAATAATAAACCGGACATCATTTTCGATCCAAAAAATGAAGAATTGATTGATGAGTTTCTGTCCGTTCCCCGGGCCGAATTAGCTGTTTATCCGGAGCTGTTACAATGGGTGGAATTCCAACGCCGCATTGGGGATTTACAGGGCGAAAAATTTTTCGCCGAGCTGGAAGCGCTCCGGGGCGCGGCCGAGCGCGCAGTTTACTCGAAGAAAGAAGAGGGTGATATCGCCGAAGCGCTCCGGCATCTTGCCATTCTTTCCGACATGGCTTCGCTTGAAGCCACCAGAGAACAGTTGGAGAGCTACTGGAAGAACAGGGAGCGGTTTCAGGAAAATTATTTCAGGGGCTTCGTCCGCCGCGTGCTGGGCCGCAAAGACGATCATGCCCGCGACAGAAACCTGCTTGATGATTTGATCCGCGTCGCCGATGAGTTTTATGCCGCCGCCCGCGAGCGCGATGACGTGATTGCCCGCAATCTCCTCAAAGAAGTGGATCAGGCCGGTACCGTGATTTTCGTCGCCGGAGGCTTTCACCGTGACGGAATCACGCGCGCGCTCAAACAAAACAATGTGTCTTATCTGATTGTCACGCCGCGCTATCACGGCCGCGACAAAACCGCTGAGAAGGCCTATTTCAATTCGATTCTGGGCGACGCCGGCCGGCAAGAGCCTGTTCTGGCCGCGGGATTTCACTCGCGTACTGAAGCAAGAATGGAAACGGTTATGAACGAAAGTCCCGAACGGCGCCGTGAGGAAGTGATTGAAGAAGTGTCGGTCTTGACCAAAAGCGGCGAATTCAAATCGAAAAAATCATCGCGAAAGGTGCTCGAAACGGCTGGGGCCGGGTCGGCGAAAAGTCTCGGCAGTGAAACGCTCGATTGGGATACTGTGCTCGCCAAATCGTATCTGGTGCCGCCGATGACGGAAAAGGCCGCCGCGGCGGATCAAAACGAGACGGCCCATGAAATTATCAGTGGGGCGATGCGTAACGGTGAATTTTATTTTCTCAGAGGCGATGAGACCCTGGATGCCCGTTTGAAACGGTTCTGGAAAGACGCGCTTGAAAAGTTCCGCGGGGATTATCCCGAACTCATGGACGGTATTGAGGTTTCAGTGATGGAAAATCCGCCGGATCCCATTAGGCTGGTAAAAAACGGGGACGGAAAAAGAATGTTTATTTTTGACGACTCTCTTTTCCTTGCCCATCAGCCGCTTCTTTTGGCCGGCATCGAGGAGGTCCTGGCCGGAACATCGATGGTCAGCATTCCTGAAAAATCGCGGGTGAAACTTACGGCGTTTTTGATGGCGTTTAGGTTTCTCGTCGGCATGATGGAAAACCCGGAGGGTTTCAGCGACACCCTCAGCGTCTGGCGCGAACAGCTGAAAGCGCATGACCGCATCGGCGTTTTGGCCATGAAAGATTCGTTTGAGCGGCAATTAAAAGAGAGCAAGTCAGCCAGTTTGAGCGCGATGCATTACAAATCGTTCAGACTTGCGATGACGGATGTAGCCGTCGATTTACCCGAGAATGATCCGGAAATCGCGGCGCTGAAAAAAATGACTGCGGAAGAAATGACCGCTTGGATCGTTTCGCTCAGAGATTACGCCATTGCCGGCAGAAACTATCGATATCTGAAGGCTAATGAGGACAAACGCACTTTGCTGGAACAGCCGGTGAAAGAGATGAAAGCAAAAAACGGCGGGGTGCAGGGACTCATCCTCCTGCTCGCGAAAGAGAAAGATTACAAAATTATGCGTTTCGTGAGAATGCTGGCGCCGGTTCCGATGGGCGATTTTGTCACGATGCTTCTGGAAGGCATGAAACAGCCCTTCGAGCCGATGCGTTTGAGCCCGGAGGATGTGGTCGAGTCATTGGTTCAAGCGGCTGAAGATAATTCCGAGAAGGAATTGTTCTCTGCATTGCTCGATCAGCTGGCTGCACGCGATTCCCGCTATTCGGAGCTTGTCCGGTTATTCAAGCCGCATGTTCCCGCGAGTACGTCTGTTTCCCGTCCGGCCCGTGTTTCAGAAACGGCCTCGGGAACCGGTTATATTCGGTGGGTGAGCCCGTCAGTACGACAGACGGAGGGCGACCTGAAAGACGCCCGAGAATGGGCGGAAATGGAGGAAAGCCGGGGCGGACGCAGGAAACAGTATCCCGGCGTTGGGCTTTTTGAATGGGATGAGTTGACGGATTTCTTAAAAGAGGAGACCAGGTACGGCAAAAAAGAGCCGTATATTCAGGACCGCGCGAAATTGTTTAAAAAACAATTCGGCCACGCTCCCACCCTTGCGCGGCTGATTGAAATCGAAACCATTATGGGCATGAGAAAAAAACCATCTGCGGAAACAGAGGCGCTCAAGGAGAAAACGGATGCGATCACAAAGGCGATCAAAAAACATGATAAAAGAACCGATGATTCGTTTATTGCTCAAATCGCGCCTCACATGGTTGTTGTGGCCAGAGGTAAATATATTCCCGGAGTTATTCAAATTATCGAGGCTTGGGGCATACCGCCCGCGATGAAGGCGCTTTATTTCAGCCTTGACCGGCGGATTGCCAAAACGGAGTTTTCGCCGGATGAATTGGCCGCGGTTCTGGCGGGAGTTGTCAACAACAACGGGTTTCTGGCCGCGTCGGTGATGAAGCTGGTTACGGGTTTTGCCTCCAGTGGATTAAAACAGATTCCGCTTCCGGTGCTTGAGCAGATTGAACAAAAGGTAAAAAGCCTGTCCGCCGGGCGCAGTTTGGGATTGATTCCGGCCGCGGATAACGCCCGGCATCAGATCTTGTTGATCAAATTGAAACCGGAACATTTGAAGCCCTATTTTGAAGAGGCCGCGTTGTTTTTAACAGGCGCCAAGAATAAACAGATTATTTTTCTGGTTTCAAGCCAGAGAGAAAAAAGAAAACTTAAAAATAATTCCGCAGTCAAAAAGTTTCTGCGCCAGTTCAACCTCCGGGATCAGAAAATTCAGATTGAAGTCAACAAGTTACAAAGCGCCGCGGATATCGCAGGCCTGAGAAACACGGTTTCTCTGTTCCAAGCGGATTTAGTCCGGAAAAATGCGGAGCAAAAAGAGGCTTTGGATATTGCGGTGATTGCCCCCTTGGATGTACTCGCCGCCGCCGCGTTAAAAGGAGTGATCAATCTGGCGGATGACAAAACCGGAGCCGGGAAGGGCGCAGGAATCAAGGATCTTTCCGTTCCGGAAACGGATCTTGTGAAAGTGCCGTCGGCGCTTTTTGACACCGCCCGTCACGCGCTCTCGGCCGGACCCACGGCGGGAGCTTTTCTCGAAAAAGTCCGTCCTGCCGGCGTGTCCGGTGTTTTTGTGCTTTCCGCGGACTATCTTGCCGAATGGCTCGGCCGCCTGTTCCAGGATCACTTGATTCAGCGTCAATCCCAAGTCGCCGCATAAAAAGTAAAAAAGGTAGGGGCGATCCCAACGGGTCGCCCTTCACGGAAACGGGCGACCCGTTGGGATCGCCCCTACCTTTTTTACTTTTTATGCTACAATTCCTTCACACGGAGGGCGTTCCCATGAAAAAATGGATTTTTGCCATACTTGTTATTTTCTTCATCATTCCAAAAGCATTTGCTCAAACTCAGACACAACCCGCGCAAATCGAGATTATCTTTGACGCGTCGCGCAGCATGCTGGAAGCCAGCGGCGGAACCAGTAAATTGGACGCCGCCAAACAGGCGCTTGTCCTTGTGGCCAATCAAATCGATTCTTCAGCCCAGGTCGGGCTTCGCGCCTTCGGCCTCAAGCCGGTGAGCGGAAACGTGAAAGAATCCTGCCTCGATTCCCAGCTGGTGATTCCGATCGGGCCGTACCAGAAAGAGGGAATGATTTCCCGCGTGATGTCCTTTCAGGCCAACGGCAACACGCCCATCGGCTACTCGCTTCAGCTGGCCGCGAAGGACTTCAATCCCGCCGCCAAAAAAACGATTATTCTGATTTCCGACGGCGCGGAAAGCTGCGATGTCGATCCCGTCCGGGTGATTCAGGGACTCAAAGCCCAGGGCATTGAGATCATGGTGCACGCGATCGGATTCGGAGTGGACGCCCAGGCATCCGCTCAGCTCAGGAAAGTGAGCGAACTCTCGGGCGGCACTTACGTTGACGCCAAGGATGCCGGCCAGCTGCGCACCGGTCTTGAGAAAGTTGCGCAAAAAGCCGAACTGATCGGGCCTCAAAAGGAAGTGGGGGAAAATCTGCTTGCCGCATCGGCGGGAGGGCGGATTGAATATTCCAGCAAGGATGCCTACGCTCAGCTGATCGACGGCAAGGAAGAAATGATCGGCCCGCTTTATATCGGCGAAGAGGCGGTGTTTTCTTTTCAGAACGGCCAGCCGGTTCTCATCGACACGTTCGCCATTCCGATCTTCAAGCAGGATAACTATAATCCGCAAACCATCAGCTTGATGGGTTCCGTCGAGGGGCCCAATGCCGGATTTTTCCCGATTAAGGAAATTCAGGTGGAGAATAAGGTGTTTTTCGGAAATGTGTATCAGCAGTTCAAGATCGAGCCCCCCGTGGCGGTGAGATTTTTGAAAGTCATCATCGGCAATTGCAACACTTACTGCAATATTGCCGAGCTTGTCGCTTACGGCAGATATCTTTCTCCGGATGAATTTCAGGTTTACCTGAAGCAGGAGGAAAAGCGCGAGAAAAATCTTCTGTCGCCGGCCAACGGCGGGCAGATGATTGCCTCGACGGACCCCAAAATGTCCAACCTGATTGACGGCAACATGAAAGATCCCGGACAGGCCGCGGAAGTGTATAAAGACGCGGAGGGGATTTTCGGTTTCAAGGGCGGACGAAGCGCTTTGATCACAAAAATCGCAGTGCCGGTGTTTCAGGCGGATGAGTTGAATCTGAAAAAAGTAGAAATTTCTGTTTCGGAGTCCAGCCCCACGAGCGGCTATAAGCCTGTGGGCACATTCGAAGTGATGAATCTCGCATTTGCGGGGAATCCCTATCAGGAATTCGCGTTCGAGAAGCCGGTGAAGGCAAAATTCCTGAAGGTGAAAATCATTACATTTCAGAACGAATCCAGAAGCTGGGGAAGGATTCCGGAAATTCAAGCCTACGGCAGTCTGGAATAAATTGAAACTTCTCTCCTGGAACGTCAACGGCATACGCGCCGTCCAGAAAAAAGGGTTTCTCGACTGGCTTCATCAAGAAGCGCCGGATGTGCTCTGCGTTCAGGAAACCAAAGCGCATCCGGGACAGCTTAGCCCCGATCTCATCCAGCCCAACGGATATCACACATACTGGAACGCCGCGGTCCGAAAAGGCTACAGCGGCGTCGCCGTTTTCACGAAGCATAAGCCGCTTGCCACCCGTACCGGTTTTGATATTCCCCGGTTTGATGAAGAGGGAAGAGTCGTGGAACTGGACTTTCCTCATTTCACCCTGCTCAACATTTATTTCCCAAACGGAAAAGCAAGCGAGGAGCGGCTCAAGTACAAGCTTGATTTTTATGAGGAAGCACTCAAGTATTTTGAACGTCTGCGCAAAAAGGGGAAAAAGCTCGTGATTACGGGCGATGTGAATACCGCCCACAAGCCGATTGATCTTAAGCGGCCGAAGGAAAATGAGGACATTTCCGGTTTTCTCCCCATCGAACGGAAATGGATCGATCAATTTATTTCCCGCGGCTATATCGACACACTGCGCGTTTTCAACCAGGGGCCCGATTTATATACGTGGTGGGATTTGAAAACCGCAGCCCGTGAACGCAACGTCGGCTGGAGAATCGACTATTTTTACATTTCCGAGGACCTGAAACCTCATCTGAAGGACGCTTACATCCGGCCCGATGTAATGGGCTCTGACCATTGTCCGGTGGGGATTGTACTGAAGTTTTGATGAGTTTTTATTCCACGACTACTTCAACAGGGAGAGAATGCAGGTGTTTCTTGGGATGAGAAAGAAAATTCAATTTTTCAAATCCAATAACATGACCTTTTTTATTCTTGATTAAAATCACTTCTTCACCTGTTTCTTCACAAATGGCCTCTTCTTTAGGAGATCCGAACCACACATTGAGCGTATTACCGCGGGAATCATAATAAATTTTTATTTTTTCCATATTTGCTCTCCTTCTTTTATTTTATCTGTGAAGTAGGCCGTCACAAGAAAACCCTTTCGTCCTTCCTGTTTAACAATAACACATAAATGCTTTTTGGCGAGTTTGCGATAAAAAAGCATTATTTTCGGATCTTTTTTACTTCTGCGAATTTCATCGGGATGAATCAATGTTACTTTTACGGATTCCTCTTCACCGGATAAGTTAGGATGCTTGATCTGAGTGATTATTTTCCAGTATAGAAAACTTGTATAGGCTTTGAAGTTTACAGGCGTGACAACTTCAAAGAAAACATTTTCCATACTTCATGCTGCTTTCGGGCGGAATTTGATCTCAACCTCGCTATTCAACGCCTCTGCTATTTTTAATAAAGTTTCCAAACTATAGTTATGTCCTTCACCCGATTCCAATTTAGCAATAAAAGGCTGACTGACTCCCATTTTTCTGGCCAGGGCCGATTGAGTTAATCCGCGCTTTTCCCTAAGCACAATCAATTCATGGGCGATTCTGAGTTTTGTGAGGCCTTCTTCGAACCTCTTTCTGAAACGCTTGTCTTTCAAAAAGGGTCGCATAACTTCTTCGTGTGTTATAGGTCGGATGGGTTTCATAGTGAATTTACCCCCTATCAAAGAGGGGATTATATAACTTTTAAGTTATGACTCAAGATGAATTTAACTGAGATCTGGGATTCAGTCTTATCGAAATATCGACTCGAGTTTTAAGGTTTAAAACGTAACTTATTTTATTTAAACAGGTTATGACTTATATATTTATTTTCTATTCATTTGACAATTTAAGTCTCATAATGTACTTTTAAAAACATTAACGTCCTATAAAGGCAGGATAGGAGTTTGCATAAAGCTTTTCTGAAAATCATTTCCCTGACAACGGTTGCCATGTTCCTGGCAAACGGATTGTCGTTTGCCGAGCTGGCGCAGATTGCACCCGTTTCGACCGGCATTTCCCAGGCGATCATTCCATCTTCTAACCTGCAGGTTCCGGCAGAGTTAGGCACAATCGACGCGGCTTTTCAGCTAAAAACCGGTTCTCCTCAAATCATCTATATCCAGGACGCCCATGCCGTCCGCGACGCCCAAATTCACATTCAAAAGCTCATTGAGTATTTTTCCGCGAATCAAACGATTGACCTCGTGGCTCTGGAAGGCACAGAAGGAAAAATGGACCCGGCGCTTTTGAGGACTTTTCCCGATGAGCGCATCAAGAAAAAAGTGCTCGCGGGCTATTTGAACCGCGGCGAGCTCACCGGCGCCGAAATGTCCGCGATTTTCGGCCGGAAAGAGATCGATTTTTACGGGATCGAAAATCAGGACTTATACCTGAAAAATTATAAAGCCTATTTTGCCGCCTCCCAAAACCGCCCGCGGATTCTTGAAAATCTGAAACAAATCCGTTTTGACCTCGATTCAGAAAGAAAAAATATTTATTCGAAAGGATTAAATGAATTTCATGAACAAACTGCAAAATTTCACGGCAAGAATACGGCCATTATTGAGATGGCCCGGTATTTCCATCAATTTGAAATCCCCGAAAAGTATTCTCACCTCAAACATTTTGTTGAACTGTGCGACGCACTTTCCAACAATCAGAAATCTGGCGTCGATTCTCTTCTTCGTGAAGCTGTATTAAATTTCAAAAAGAAGCACGCTTCAAAACTTTCCAAAGAACACTCCATCAAATTCAATCAGGCCTTTCAGGCATTTTCCACCGGTTCAGCGGACGCGTTCGCCATGCTGGCCGTCACACATGAAATTGCCGGGGAAGCAGGATTCGATCCGGAGCTTCCGGCCGAGCTTCTTGAAATTGCCGGAATGATTCATCAGCTGAAAGCCGTCCGCGGCGCCGGGCTTTTCAGCGAGCTCAATCAATTTACCGAAGAAACAGAAAATTCACTCATCAAGACTAACGAAGAGCGATCGCTCGTCCAAAGTTACAGAAGGCTGAATCTCATCGAAGCCCTGGCTTCTCTTGAGCTCACGCGCGAAGAGTGGAAAAAAGTTGTGGGGGCGGGCGCCCCAAGTCCCGACTGGCTCCTGCCTGCCAGCAGACAGACGGACACTGCCCCCATTTTTGATTTTCCCTCGCCCTCGCGAAGCAGAGCGAGAGGGGAAGGGGTGAGGGTGAATCTGCTCGAACCCGCGATTGAGTTTTACCGCATCGCCGCGCGGCGGGACGAGGCCTTATTCGAAAATCTCAAGGACCTTGCGAAAAGCAGGAAAGTGAAATCCGTACTCGTGATCGGCGGCGGATTCCATGCTTCCGGGCTTGCCGAAGAGGCGAAAGCAGCCGGCTTTTCCTGCTTGATCGTTTCCCCGAAAATCAATTCGCTCGCGGGTTCCGAGCTATACGCCGGCCTGATGCAGGGAAAAACTTCCTACGCCCAGATTCCTGAAAAATCACTTTATGAATCCTTTATCACCGATGCCGTGAAACGTTTGACGGCGGAATTGAACCCGCAGGAAGCCGGCATCAAGCTTAAATTCTGGCGTGACGAAATGATCCGCGACCTGGCGCGGAAGGGAAATATCGTGCGGGCAAACCAATACACACGGTTCATCGGCCGCTCGGACGAAAAAACCCGCGAGTCGCTGCTTGCCGCCATCAGCCGTGAAATCGACGCGTTTAAACGGGAAAGTCTTGCTCGTTTGCAGAATTTAACTCCGCAGCCTTCGGTTTTAATTCATCCCCAGGCCCATCCACTCATGCCGGAGGCCATTTATCCACGCCCGCGCGATTTTATTTATCATGCAGCCGGGATGCTCGTCCGCGTTGATGAGCGCTTGACCGATGATCCCAGCGCTCCGACCATTTCCAGAACTTTATTCACCGGTGCTGAGGGTTTAAAACGTCCGATTGACATCATCCATGATGATGACGCCGGCAAGCAGGTTAAATCTAAAAGCTTTGAAAAGGAAAAAGGTGATGTCCAGCCGGCTGCCGGCCGCTCACTCGGCCGCGAGGTCAATCACCATGCCCTTCTCGGCGAATTCGGCCGCATCGATGAAATCCGCTTCGCCGAAAAAACGCGCGGTTTGAAGTGGGACGGGGGACAGCTTGAAGCGCTCCGGCTTGGAATTAATCCCGCCCGTGTGGCTCCCGGATTGCGCTTCAAGGGGAGAAACGCGGATCCGAAAGACTGGATGAGATTTCACAGAGAGAACAATCGAAATACGGACGAAGGCGCGGCGGCCATGTTTCGAAACGGCACGACCCGGATTGAGGACCGGTACCGCGAATATTTCATCGGCAAAGGGGAAGACGGCTGGGATTTCCGCTGGTATGTCATGCATCAGATCCTTCACGACATATTCCTGACCTCTTTGACGCAGGACGAGAGACAGGAATTTCTTTCAATTGTCTTAAAGGTACGCGAAAAATTGAAGCGCCGCAATCAGGAATTGGGACTACGCTTGGGAGATACGAGGTACTTTCACGCAAACCATCACGTGCAAGTTTTTACTTTTGGGCTGAATTATTCCGTATCGGAATATGCGCTTGATAGTCCCGGGGAATTTGTCAATCTCAGCGAAATATTTGCCCGCCTCGGACAGCATCATTTGGGATTCACATATAAGAAGGACAGCGACTATCCTTACGATCCGGAAAATGATTTTTTCCCATATTTTGATTCCCTGGGCCTTTCGGCTGCTGACGAAGATTTGAGTTTGCTCAACAAGACGTTATTCGGGGAAATTCCCGGAAAAGTCGAGGCCGCAAATCCATCCGTCAGCATAGGAAAATCGCTGGGCGGCCCTCCCACGAGACGAACCAAAAGACACCAGGGTCCGGATGCCGGACGAGCGCCGCCGGAGCTTTCCGACATCATCCGCGGCTTCATTGATTTTGATAATCTTGTGGAATCGCTCAGCGTAGAGCATCTCAAAAACCCGGAAGTTTTTCAGGATGTCGAAAGCAGGCTTGAAAATGAAAAAAGACTGTTTGATAAAATCAAGGATGCTTCAAACGATTTAGGTTCCGCCCTTCCGGTATTTCTTGAGGAAGCCGAGGACCTTCTTTTTAACGAAAAACAGGTGGATGTCGCGATGATTTCCGTTCCGCTAGTCGGCACTTCCGCGATCGGAAAGGAATTTAAAATCGACGGATTCACCGACAGCTTCAAAGCTGAAATCAACAGGGCGCTTGTTACCGCAACGCACCCGGCCGCAAATTTTGAGGATCCCGATCATCCCCAAAGCGCCTATCTGGGCGGACGGATTGTCCTTAAGAATGTAACTTCTCCGTGGCTTTCGGGAAATCTTAACCAGGTGATCCGGCAGGTCAAGAAGACGATTAAAGAGCAATATGCCCAGCAAGCCGGCGACCGCCGCGCGGATTTCGAGGAAAAAATTGACAAACTGCAGTTTTTCGCCTCGCAGGTGCAGGTCCATTTGAAACCGGAACAAGCCGTAGAAATCACTTCATTTCGCATCGAGGATGTGGAAAGGGCCCTGAAAGCGATTGAAGCGGATAAATTCAAAGACAAATCAAAAAATCCTTCCGCCGCAAAAACAGTTAAAGAACGCAATGAGATTTTCACCGCGATCGATGAATTTCAGGCCGCTCAAAGGCTTCATTATTCCCATGCGGCTAAATACTGGATCGAGCACCCGGACCTGGAAGGAGCCCGGGCGAATGCCAGCCACTTCCTTGAACTGCTTCTGGAAGACGCCGTGAAAAAACTTAATGAGCGCCTTGAGTTTATTGAAAAAATCAACAACCCCGCTCTCAAGCAGACCATCTCTGCGGAAATGAGGAAAAGAAACGCCAAAATGGACGTGCTGGATAACAGTTCCGTTAAAAATATCAAAAAGGTTCTGGATGAAGGGGCGCAGGGCGCGCTTCTGGCCCATCTATTTCAGGATTTTTATTTGGGGCGCCAGAAAACCATTCCGCTGTTTGACTATCATTCGGGCCGCCTTCCCAGATTGATTAAAAATCTTAAAACCATTCAGTCGGAGTATGAGGATGAAAATACCCTGTATTCCGCCGTTCAGAAGGAATTCAAGTGGCTGAAGGCAGATTCAGATAACCCGGAAATATCCTCAACAGCGGTCAAAGTACGGCTTGAAATTTTTAAAAGAAAATACCGTGCCTACCGGAGGGGAACATCCGAGTTAAGAAAAGGATCGAATGAAGTGTTGCTTGAAGCCTACCGGGATCCGCGTTTGCGTGAAATCCACAAACTTTTCTGGATTGATGAAGTCGTGAAGGCTGATTCCAGAGGCCTTCTTGATGAATGGAAAAAACATCTTGAAGCCCATGAGCAAAAATATCTTGCCGATTTGATTACGCCCGGCATTTTCCTTTTCAAGCGTCCCGTCGGGGATGAGGTGGGTTTTGTTGTCCGGGACGGAGATCGTTACCGCGCGGCATTTGCCGAAATGAATAAAGGCAATGCGTTTTTTACCGCGAATCCTCCGGATGGGCGTGATACGGTCAACCATGAAATACTTTTGGGCTATCTGGACGCGGCTGTGAAGTATCAAGGCTCGGATGTGCCGAAGGACGAGCGTCTGGGTTCCCTGGGATTTCTGGAAAACTTGAATCGCATCATTGACGGCGTTGTATCCAAGTATGCGCCGGATCCGTTTCCCGTCACCGATAAACTGGAAGTTGACGGAAACACCGAAAGAATTGTCGTTTACCAAATCGGAGACCTTTATTACGGACGCAGCCGATCCGGGAAAGTTTATGTAAGAATTTCCCCGACGGATGGCTGGCTGCCTACGGATGAGAGTATTCCTGACAGCGCAAGACCGATCACTACAAAATTAACTGTTTCCAGGACGGTTAAATCGGAGCATTTCGTGCCTTTGGCTGGGGATGTGGTCCGAAACTCCTTTTTCGAGCTCGACCGCGCCAACGCCGAGCAGAAAAAAGATACGGTGCTGATCCATCAGGTGGTCACGACGGATGAGCTTAAGGCGAAAGCCGCAGGGGCCAAGGCGAATTCACTCGGATCAACACTTGATGTTAAGGCCATCGAAGAGGCCCAGATCTGGCGTGCGGGTTCGGAACTTCGCCTCATCAACATTTACGGCCGTCCATTTAAGAGCGAGTTTATTCCGGAATCAGCCGCGGCGCATGATGATGTGCCGTATCAAATCGACCGCGAGGCGAGTCGCATCCGGTTTTACGTGAGCGGCATTTCCACCGAAGAGCAATTTCTGGCAATTTGGTGGCCCGCTTTCAAGGAATGGTATTACGGCACTTTGAACCGATTGGAAAAGCGCTGGCCGAAAATCACGCCGTTTATCGATTCCAAAGAACCGCATTTGAGTATTGCCGCCATGCCGCAATTTCCGTTGGATGAATCGGATATCCGTGAATTGGAAAAAGCAGTTTCCGCGCTTGGAAAAGATCCGGAGTCCCTCGAATTGGAAGAGGCTTTGGGAGAGAGAGACAGTTTTCTCAACGCGACTCATGAATACGGCCTGCGGCTGGAAATTTTAAAAGATATTTACCGGTTCAAAACCGTGCGTCCTCAAGAATCCGTTTATTGGCTCGGCACCAGCTATTTTCTCGAGATGCTGAAAGAAGGAAAAATCGCGGTAAAGAGCGACATCGGCCGCGATCATAATCATGTGGAGGAAGGGCTATTTGTCAGCTCAAGCCCTGAGGATGCTGCTTCTCGGCGTCTTGCTACGCGCGAGGATAAAGGCTATGTCAAATTATTCCGTCCCGAACTATATAAGGAAACCCGCAGTGCTTGGGATGAGTCAGGCGAACGCCATTCGTTTTATGTTCCTCAAATCAAAAATCCCGCAGATTTATCTCCGCTCACGCTGGCCAATCAGGGCGCTCTAGGGGTCGTGATCGGAATTAAAAAATCCGCTGTGGGCAATACGCCCACGGATAAAGAGGGATGTCTCGTGGGTATTTCAGAACTGCCGCTTTCCGCGATTGCTGAGGTAAATTTTCATTCCGAGCGTGAGTACGAAATTTTCGAGCAGGTGGCCAAAGAGCATGGCGTGAGTATTCCTGCCGGGGTTCAAGTATGGATCGGTGAAAACGGAAGCCGCACACCGGTGAGTGGGAGATCGCTCGGAAGCGCTAAGCCCGAAAATTACCGTGATCTGTCGTGGCTTTCGCGCGAGATGAGACAATTTGAACGTGATGTCACCCGGCTTCCGGTTGAAAAACTTGAGGAGCTGATTCAAAAAATCGTGTCGCTTCAAGACAGGCTGGTTCAATATTGGCCCAAGCCGAGGCCGGAGCAAATTACTAAATTTCTTGAGACTTTAGACGCGCTTAAATCGCAGGCCCAGTCGCGGATTAAAAAATCAAAAATACCGCTTTCAGAGGAGTGGAAGCCGGAGCCGCTGGATCTCGCTGTCGCCCGCCGCGCTCTGGAGGAATACGCCAAGAAGAGAGCGTTAATTTCCAAAGAAGAGGTGCGGACATTTTTCGGCAATGTCCGGGCCATGCATAATTTGATGACGGAACTGGTGGGGCGTACGAGACTGGCGGATTCAGAGCCATATCAGCAGGCATTTACGAAATTGGCCCCCCTCGAAAAGCACGTTTCTTCGGCAGATTCAATTTTGCACGCCGACCTTCTCAAACTCAGAAGTGCGATTGTGGATTATATTGACGCCGTACTAAGGGTTAAAGATCTGCACTTAAGAGAATTGGAGGCGAATGAAATGATGCTGACTTTTGTCAGGCACCTGGGTGCGTTAACTGAGGACTCCGATCATATCTTCTTGCATATGGGTAAGAACATAGTTTTTGTCACTTTTAGATCGGTGGATAATCAGCGAAATTATCTGATCATCGGACTTTTGGATCCCGAAGGAAAACTTTTGACCGCGGCGGATGTTCCTGCCTCATTCCGGGATGCGGCCAATAATCGGCGCATGAAGAATTTCAACAGCTTTCGGGATATACTCATCGATCTTGAGTCCGGCGGGAGGCTTTTGCTCATTCCGGCCGAGATTTCCGGCGATGAAATTTCCACCGTCATGGTAAAAACGCTTTCGAAACGAGAACTCCTCCGCGTGAACAACCATTTTTCGGCTAACAGTTTGGGATCCGGCGATTTGGAGCATGCCGGGAAAATTGTTAAAGCAGGCCGCTTTTTGAAAAATGAATTGAACGGCCGTGTTTATGAGATTCTTTTACGTTACGCCCGGAAACAGGCAATTTCGGAAGAAGATAAAGCTTTGATTCAGTCTGCGTTTAACAAAGCCGGATTGAAAGAAATTTCGCCGGAATCAATCGAAGTACTCACGCTGATCAGCCACTTTGAACCGAGAGTCAAAAGGGAAGAAACCGCTCCGCAACCGGCTCCAAAACCCGAGCCTAAACCTGAAGCCGAGCCTTCACCCGCGCCTGCGGAAGTTCAAGCACCGGCTGTTCCCGTCGCGTCTGAAAATGCGAAAAAAGTGTTAAGCGACGGAATCAATCAAGTGCTGAAAGAAGTGAAAGGAACGCTTAAACCGGGGAACACGGCATCAAGGCAGGAACAAAAAAAAGAAACCCCGTCCGATTCTCCCAATGATGACGGCGAATTTTTCGACGGCTGGGTTGATGCAAGTTCGCTGGGACGGGATGAAAAGGGGAAAAACGGTTCGAGGCGGTTTTTCATTCTTCCGCGCCAGAACGAGCCGAATCCTGAAAGATTGGAACTTTCCGCATCAGATTACAAGGATCTTTACCGCGGAATTATCGGCTTGTTTCACCGGCAGCGCCGTGCCGCTACCCAGCGTCCCGATGGTTCCTGGGAAAACTTTTTCCGCATTGTGGAACAGGGTGATACCGTGGAATACGGAGTTTTAACCGGCGAGAAATCAAGCGTCCGCCAATTTTACGGAAAAGTTCCCGCCAAAGTTTCGAAAAAAGCGGATCTTATTTTCATTCAGAATGTCATGAGGGCCAACCGTCCGGGCCGTGTCGGCAGGGAGAATCCCCGTGTTCCCGACACCGATCCCTCCGTCACGCGGTTTCTTCCTGAAAATGTCAGAAAAATGGGCCATCAATTCCGCCTGAAATGGGACGGTCCGAGCGGAAATTCCTGGTGGGCGATGTTTAACCCGTTTTCCATTTGGCCGCCCAGACAGGGCGCCTCGGTTAAGACACAGCCGCATCATCTCGTGCTATCCCGCGCGGATGGGAACGTTTCGCAGACGGATATTATTAAACGAGAGAATCTCGACGACATTTTTACATTCTGGAGGGATTTGAATGACTCGAAGTCCGTTCAAGACGAGGGCAGATTCAAGCTTGCGGTTAACGGCTGGTACTATTCGCCTCAGCCCGATGCTCCAAAGGGCGGAGCCAGTCAGTTGCAGGCGCATGCGCATCTGGTGCGATTTGATTTTCCCATCGAGCATGCACAGTTCGAAGAGCGGTTAAAAGTTGGAAACGTCATTATATCGGAACTTACCGACGGCTGGGGTTCAGCTATTTCTCTGGAGTCGAAAGCGCATGAGTATCAGGAATTAATCGATGTCATTCAGAACGTGCTTGGGTGGATCATATCGAGAGAGCATTCGTTTAACATACTCGCGGCACCTTCCGAGGACGGCAATGCCATGCGCGTGTTCATCGCCGATCGGGTAAAAAGCGGTCCTTCCAATTTTGAAACGGAGTGGGGATTTGCGGAATTCGCAAGGGCCGTTGTGGTGGACAATCCCGTCAGATATTACGAAATGACGGACGAGATGATCGAAGAATTCTCCGGCTTGTCGGGAAATGAAAAAGTAGACTGGATTTGGTCAAAGCGGCGCTGGGGAAAGCTGAATCAGGTTCAGGGCAGTTTGCGCGATGATGTCATAGCGGGACTGAATGAAATCACCGCGCCTCCTGAGGAATTCAGGGCAGTTTTCGAACATTTAAAAGCTGTTTATGCCGCAGCTCAGGGTGCAAGTTTGGGAAAAACATCCGCAGCTGATGAATTATCAAAGGGGCTTTCCCGCTTGAAATTAGAATTTGAAAGTATGGAAACAGCGGAGGAAATTACCGGTTCTATCCAATCGCCCGATTTTGCAAACCGTGTGGAACGGCATTTAGCGGGAGTGCCTTCATCTATTTCGGTGGATCGGTTGGTTACGCAGCTTAAGAATATTGCCAGCGAGGCTTTGTCAGTAAAGCCGGCTTATGCGGATGAGCAAATTCCAGCAGATATTTTAGATCGTCTCACGCCTGAGGCGAGAACCCTGCTTAAGGAGCGTAAACTATTGGCGGAAGTTTATCGTCAAAAATATGGCCGCGATCTTAATTTAGACATCGTGCTGGATGCTTCATTCTTACCGCGCACGAATGATATCCGGTTCGAACGTTCCGAAGCGTTCCTCAATTCGCTGGTGGAATCCGGTTCGGACGTAGCAGTGCCTTATGCAGTCGGAACCGCTGATGAAAAGGTGGCGAGAGCGCTTTTGCCGTCGGTTCAAAAAGTCGGATATGGTTCAGGAGATAAAACGCTCAGTCAGAAAAAATTCAGATCATCGATTGCGAATCCGGTTGTCATTTTACCGACCGGCACACAGTTTGGATTCGCGCCGAAATCGGACTGGAAAAATCGGGGCGTGAGCGCCGATCCCGTGCTGACCGCGCCGTCCCTGTTTGACGTGGATGAATTTGTGGCTTTGATCGAAATTGTGCTTCAAACCGAGCCGCTTCGCAATCAGCTTCGCGACGACGGTTCTGCCTTTCCGGTGGTGACGAAGGAAGTGCTCCTGTCCGTCATCGATTTCGTCAACGAGCTTGCCGAATCGAATATTGCCCGCCAGGCCATCGCCCGCGCCGCGTAATCTTTACGGCATTGCGCCTCAATTTATTTCCTTGTACAATCTCAATTATGGCTACCCCAAAATCTAAGAAGAATGGAACGGTAAGGCTCGCGCTGATTCAGACGCGCTGCACGAGCGATCCGCAGGCGAATCTGGCAAAAACCGTGTCCGCCATCGGGCAGGCCGTGAAAAGAGGAGCTCAAATCGTCTGCCTGCAGGAATTATTCCGCTCGCTTTATTTTTGCCAGACGGAAGAGAATAAATTTTTCAAACTGGCCGAAAAAATTCCGGGTCCCACCACCGAAGTGCTGCAGCAAATCGCGAAAACCCGCAAAATCGTGATCGTCGCTTCCTTATTTGAAAAACGCGCGCAGGGGCTGTATCACAACACGGCCGTTGTGATTGACGCGGACGGGAAAATTCTCGGCAAATACCGGAAAATGCATATTCCCGACGATCCAAGCTATTACGAAAAATTTTATTTCACGCCCGGCGACCTCGGTTTTGCCGCTTATGGCACGCGTTACGGAAAAATCGGCGTATGCGTGTGCTGGGACCAGTGGTTTCCGGAAGCCGCGCGCTTGACCGCGCTTCAAGGCGCGCAGATTTTGTTCTATCCGACCGCAATCGGCTGGAATACGGCTGAGAAACAATCCGTGAACGTGGCGCAGCATTCCGCGTGGGAGACGATTCAACGCGCGCACGCGATCGCCAACGGAGTTTATGTGGCCGCCGTGAACCGTGTCGGCCGCGAGGGGAATCAGCAGTTTTGGGGACAATCGTTTGTGTCGGATCCGTTCGGCCGCGTGATTGCCCGCGCTTCGGGCACGAAAGAAGAAGTGCTTTACGTCGATTGCGATATGTCCAAAATCGACGATACCCGCGAAAATTGGCCGTTCTTGCGCGACCGGCGCATTGATGCGTACGGCGAATTGACGAAAAGGTTTATTGATAAAAATAAATAGTACTTCGTACATCGTACTTCGTACTTCGATAAAGAAAATCGAAGTACGAAGTACGAAAGACGAAGTACGATGTACTGAGACGATAATGACTGCCAAACTTACTTCAAATACAACGAGTAAATCTAAATCATTCCAAACGCCGAAGTCAGCGGGTTATCGAATGCCCGCCGAATGGGAGCGTCACGAGGCGACCTGGCTTTCGTGGCCGAAAGATCCCGTCACCTGGCCCGGCCGCGTGCCGCAGGCCGAAGAAATTTTTATCAAAATGATCACGGTGCTTTCTCCGCATGAAACCGTCAACCTTCTCGTCAATGACGCGAAGACGGAAGAGAACGTTTCGAAACGCCTGAAAGCCGCCGGCACCGATCTCAAAAATGTAAAAATCCATAAAATTGTCACCGTCGATTCCTGGATCCGGGATTACGGTCCTATTTTCATCATTCGCGAGAGAAAAGGGGTCAGACCCCTTGATTCAAGGGGTCTGACCCCTTTTCGCGAAATCGCCTATACCGATTGGATCTTCAACGCCTGGGGCGGGAAATATGCCGATCTTGCCAAAGATAACGTAATTCCCGAAAAGCTGGAACCGGTGTTAAAAATTCCCCGCTTTGAAACGCGTCTGGTGCTTGAGGGCGGATCGATAGACGTGAACGGCTCCGGGACATTATTGACCACCGAACAATGCCTTCTCACTAACACCCGCAATCCTCATCTTTCGAAAGAAGGAATCGAAAAAGCGCTTTCCGATTATCTTGGCATAAAACATGTTATCTGGCTTGGCGAGGGGATTGTCGGGGATGACACCGACGGCCATGTCGACGATATTGTCCGTTTTGTGGGTCCGAAGACCGTGATTTGCGCGCTTGAAGAAGACGAACACGACGCCAATTATCCGATGCTCAAAGAAAATTATGAACGGCTCAAGCAGGCTGTGGACCAGGACGGGAAAAAGCTGGAAGTAATTCCGTTTCCCATGCCGGGAAAGGTGATGTCGGATGAAGGACGCCTGCCGGCCAGTTATGCCAATTTTTATATCGCCAATCATGTGGTGCTGGTTCCCGTTTTCGGGCATAAAAACGATAAATTTGCCCTGGCAATCCTGAAAGAAATGTTTCCCAAACGCGAAATTGCCGGCATCCATTGCGAGCCGCTTGTTTGGGGGTTAGGAGCGATCCATTGCGTCACTCAGCAGCAGCCGGCCTAAACTGTCATTGCGAGGAGGCTGAAGGCCGACGAAGCAACCCCGTTATTACGGAATTGTCCGCCGCAAAACGTTGGCGGATCCGCCAAATTTTTAGTGGAGGACTTCGCTCACTTTGTTCGCTCGCAACGACGCTTCTTTTTCTTTCCCCCGCCTTCGCCTCGGCGGAATCCTGCGAAATTTATTTTTTGAGCCCGGCCGATCTGGTGATGAAAACCGACGAGCTTGCGGTCGGCAAAAAAATTCCCTGCGAGCTTTCGGTGCATTACCGGGGGAAAAACTCTGCCGATGCATTCGTAAAAGTTTATCTGGATAACGTGAACATTACTTCCTTTCCCTTATTTTTCGAAAAATCGGGGACAGTCAAAAGCGATTTTTTCTTCCGGGTAGAAACCGAGAAAAAGCATTACATGGAATTTGTCATCAAGACGGCGGGAGAGGTCCGGGACACGAATCTGAATAATAACCGTCTTTCCATTACTTTTCGCGTTCCCGGCGAGCCGCCCAAATTTGTAGAGCCCGTCAGGCCGAAGGCTCCGATGCAGGTTCAAATGCCTGCCGCCGAATTTCAGAGGCAGGCGTCTGAACCGGTGCCTTCGCTTGAAAAAAACCTGAACGAAACGATTCGCCCGCTAGCGTTTTCCGAAAATGCCATGCGGAATGCGCTGCCCGAATTCGGAAAACCGCAGGCTTCAAAAAAATCTCTGAATGACCGTATGGTACCGGAGCAGGTTTTTGAAGAAGAGAAGAAAGTGATGGATGAAGAGCAGCTTGCCCGGGAAAAAGCGGCGCTTGAGAAAAAACTCGCTGAAGCGAAAAAGGAGTTTGTGCGCCAAACGATTATTCAGATGGAACAGAAACCGGAAAATGCCGCGAGTGAAATTGCGAATATCGAAGAAGGAAACCAGGATTTTGGATTTTCCGATGAGATGGTTTATTTTGAGCAGCCCCAGTCGCCCGATATTGATCAGCTTCCCAAAGATGACACGACTCCTCTCTCCGAAGGCAAGCCCGTGATCGATTTATTTTTCATCGGGGACAGTGCGTTCCGGGTTTATCCTCAGGAAGGTTACGGAATGAAGTCCGCGGCCTGGAAGCTTCTGTTGTCCTCAAGCGGCGTGGGTGAGGCCGATATCGAAATCGTGGTGGCCAGCGGCGGAAAAAAAATCGTGTCGCAGAAAATTCACATCCGTGGAGGAGAATCATTGGAGCTTCCCATGCAGGCCACGTTTGAGCGTACCGGTTCCCACAAACTCACCGCCATGATCAATACCCTCAATAATGTCGTCGACCGCAATCTCGAAAACAATATCGTAGAAACCAGAATTAATGTCGGATGAACTCCGGTAATGATGTTTTCCTGATTTTTTCCGCGGCTTTCTTCCGTTCCTTTGCGGTTTCCTGCGCGAGCGTTCTCATCGGAATTTATCTTGCCGACCTGGGTTTTAATCTCATAGAAATCGGTTTTGTCATTTCCGCAGGCCTGTTCGGAAGTGCGCTTGCCACGCTTGCGGCAGGTGTATGGGGCGACAGAGTGGGCCGAAAAACGGTACTTATTTTGACCAGTCTGTTGATGGCTGCAGGAGGGGTTTTTTTCGTATATGCAACGAGTTTTCCGGTAATTCTGGCGAGCGCGTTTTTGGGATTGATCAACGGCATGGGCCGGGACCGGGGGCCTCAAAACGCCGTTGATCAGGCCATTATTCCTCAGACCACGAACGAAAAAGGGAGAACCCAATCATTCGTGGGATATCACGTGATTCTCGATATCGGGCATTCCCTGGGCGCTTTGGCCGTTGGGATCCCGTATTTTATCCGCATGAAAACGGGGATTTCTCCGATGGAGTCCTATCAGTGGATGTTTATTTTCTACTCGGCTCTGCTTCTTTTGAACGCGGTGTTGTATTCCGGTCTTTCAAAAGGAATTAGAATTCCGCATCACGAAGAAAAGCATGTGAAAATTTCAGCGGGATCCAAAACGATCATTGCCAAACTCGCCGCGCTTTTTGGTCTCGACAGTTTTGCAGGCGGGTTTCTCACCAGCGCGTTTATTTCCTACTGGTTTTATAAAAAATTTGGAGTGGGGGAGGAATTTCTTGGTCCGCTTTTTTTCCTCGCGCGCGGACTGAACGTACTTTCCTATATTGGCTCATTCTGGCTTTCAAAGCGGATTGGGCTGGTCAATACCATGGTGTTTACGCATATTCCGGCCAGCCTGCTCATGATGACGGCGGCGATTAGCCCGAATGTTTGGGTCGCCGCGCTTTTATTTCTTGCGCGCGAATCCCTCTCGTCGATGGATATTCCTGCCCGCCAGTCTTACATCATGGCGGTGGTGGGGTCCCGAGAAAGGACATTTGCGGCGGGGGTGACGAATGTGACCAGAAACCTGGGAACGGCCGTTGGGCCGTCGGTTGCCGGTGTTTTCATGCAGGCGCTGAACCTTACTTTTCCGCTTTTTTTCGGGTCTATTCTTAAAATCTGCTATGACCTTTTATTATTCCGTTCATTCCGCCATATAAAACCTCCCGAAGAGCGAATTTCCAAGTCCTGACAGGCTTTTCCGGGCCATTCCAATACTCAGAATTTTTCATAGGATATACTTATAACAGGCATTCAGGGGCAATGGATTTTCGTCCCCGCTTTAATCTCTCCTGTGACAGGGAAAGATCAGAGCTGCCTAATTGACATAGGGAGGTGTTAACTATGTACGCGAATCGCGCCATAGCAGTTTTTATGGTCGTATTTGTCGCGTTGGCCTACGTGCCGGTTTCGGCCGAGGCTGCAACAGCCAACATGGGTGAAGGGATGAGCATGAAACTTAAGCGGGGTGTTATTAACACTCTGACAGGTGTCATCGAAGTCCCGGCCCAAACAATCAAAGGAGCGAAAAAAGGAATACAGGGTATGGATGACAAACCTGTGATTTCGCATCCTGCGGGAACGGTAGTCGGGTTCTTCCGCGGAATTCATCAGGGGGCAGGACGCACATTGTCCGGAGTTCAGGACGGCGTCGGCTTCTGGTCCGCGGATCATCTGAGTAATGACGGGTACGGAATTCCTCTCGACGCAGAATATGCGTGGGAAGAGGGAACCATGTACCAGATGACGGATCCGAATATCGTCGAAGGTATTTCCCCGATGGGACGGAAATTCGTCCGCGGTGCGGGAGATGCGATCTTCTCGCCGCTTGAATTTCCGGGCCATATGAAGCTCGGTTTCGAGGATTCAGCCAATAACAATCCCGGATCGGGTATTCTTCAGGGAGTGTATTTCAGTCTGAGCCGCCTTTATACCGGCGGAACAGATGCCGTGCTCTTTGCGCTGCCGAATCCCAAAGATACCGTAGGCAATGAACTTGACTACGCTTATCCGTGGGGTGCTTTGACCGGCGGAGAAAAGATGCACATGGAAACAAAAGAAACATCCACGGAAATGGTTCAATAACGGACCGTTTCCTTTTTATTTAACCATGATGCGTTAACCCACGGAGGGGTAGCCATGATGAGGAGCAAGAGAGTTAGGGGCGCGAAGTTAAACGCCTCCCGGAAATAGGGGTACAAGTCACGGACAGACAATTTGTACCCCTATTTTTTTTATTCTGGTAAAATCCCGCCTCATGTTTGCGCGAAGAACTAACTGGAAACTTTCCCCGAATCAAATTTCAATAAAATTGGACGAACTCAGGAAGCGCGGCGCGCGGATTCTGAATTTAACCCAGTCAAATCCCACTGAAGCCGGCCTTTCTTATCCGCGTCGCATTCTGAACACGCTCGGCAAAAATGAAAATTTGAGGTATACACCCGACGCGAAAGGCCTCCTCGCTGCCCGCCGCTTGGTTGGGAAGTATTACGCGGAAAAAGGTGTTCTGCTTTCTCCGGATCAAATTATTTTAACGGCAAGCACAAGCGAATCGTATTCATATTTGTTCCGCCTGCTTTGCGAAGCCGGAGATGAAGTTTTGACTCCGTCTCCCGGTTATCCGCTTCTGGAATTTCTCGGAAGTGTTAATGATGTTACCGCTCGTCCTTATCATTTTGAGTATTTGAAAAGTTCCATTACCGGAAAAACCCGCGCGATTTTGCTTGTCCATCCGAATAATCCGACAGGCGATTTCGTGAAAGTAAGTGAACTTGCGATATTGAATGAGCTGGCCCAGAAACATAACCTGGCACTGATTTCAGACGAGGTGTTTTTAGACTTCGCCTATTCAAAAACCGGTCCCCGCAGAGCCCCGACATTCGCCTCAAATCATAAAACGCTTACGTTTACTCTCGGCGGGATTTCTAAAATGCTCGCGCTCCCGCAGATGAAGCTTGGATGGATTGCGGTCACGGGGCCCGAAAAATTAAAAAGCGCTGCGATTGAACGGCTTGAGGTGATTGCTGATACCTATCTTTCCGTTTCCGCGCCGGTACAAAATGCCTTTTCAGATTGGATGAAGTCCCGGAAAGCGATATTGAAAAATATAATGAGTCGTCTCGTGCACAACCGGAAATTTCTGGAGAGGAATATCGAAAAAATTTCTTCCTGCCAGTTACTGCCGGCGGAAGGCGGTTGGTATGCCGTAATCCGCATTCCGGCTGTTCATACGGAAGAGGAATGGGTGCTCCGTCTGCTTGAGCAGGATCAAGTGCTGGTTCAGCCGGGGTATTTTTACGATTTCCCGGAAGAAGCCTATCTCGTGGTCAGCCTGCTCGCGGAACCTAAAATTTTTGAGCAGGGTGTGGAGAAACTTATTCAGAGGATCCGGCATGAATCAGCCTAAAAATTATAAAGTGAAGGTTTATCTCGATACGCGTCTGCGTCGGGGAAAAGAAGTTACCGTAATTGAGGGGCTGAAGCATCACCCTCAATTTATTGAAGATATCGCCGCGGAGCTCAAGCGTTCGCTGGGAGCCGGCGGAACGTTTAAAGAGGGACGCATCGAGATTCAGGGAAATCACGTCGAGAAAGTCCGCAAAAAACTCGGGGAGATGGGATATAATACTCAATTCCCATGACCACCACAACCACCTCAAAACCACTCGGATTTAAAGGCCTCACCGTCGTGAGCTTTGAAAGCCGGCAGGCAGCCGCCATGATCAAAATGATCGAAAATGAAGGCGGGAAGGCCGTTTCCGCGCCAACCCTGCAGGAAATCCCGCTGGAGAAAAATCCCGAAGCATTCGCATTTGCCGAGAAGCTGTTCCGCGGAGAAATCGACGCGATTATTTTTCTCACGGGGGTCGGCACGCGTTATTTGATACAGGTGCTTGAGACGAAATATTCGAAAGATCAGGTGTTTGCCGCATGGTCAAAAACCATGGTGGTGGCCCGCGGTCCCAAGCCGGTGAAAGTGCTGAAAGAATTTAAAATTCCGATTACCCTTCTTGTCCCCGAGCCGAATACCTGGCGTGAAATTCTCGGCGAGCTGGATCACAACGAGCGCAGCTTTTCACTTCAGGGAAAAACTGTTGCGGTTCAGGAATACGGGGTTCCGAATACCGAACTCATCGAAGGGCTCAAAAAACGCGGAACGAATGTGGTACGCGTTCCGGTATACCGCTGGGCGCTGCCGGATAATCTTGAGCCGCTGAATGCCGCAATTGATTTAATTATTGCCGGGAAAATTGATGTCGCCTTGTTCACCAACGCGGCTCAAGTAGAAAATTTGTTCCGGATTGCCGCCGAGAGGGGGCTGGAATCAAAATTGCGCAATGCATTCCGCAAAGTGATGATTTCATCCGTCGGCCCGACTTGTTCGGAAGCGATTACCGATAAAGGCCTCGCGGTCGATTTCGAGCCGCAGCATGCCACGATGGGGGCGCTTGTGAAAGAAACTGCGGAGGGAGCGGCAATGTCTTTGCGCGCGAAAAAAGCTGACGTTCGTAGTAGCGGCTTTAGCCGCTTTCAGAAACCGGCGACTGAAGTCGCTGCTACTAACGTTTTAAACAATTCGCTTTTCCTCCGAGCCTGCCGCCGCGAGAAAGTCGAGCGCACGCCGATTTGGCTAATGCGCCAGGCGGGGCGCTACATGAACGAATACCGGGACATCAGAAATCGCGTTTCCTTTCTCGAGCTGTGTAAGAATCCCGAACTTGTAACCGAAGTCACCGTGACCGCGCAGGAAAAAATCAACGCTGACGCCGCCATTATTTTTGCCGACATTCTTCTCGTTGTCGAACCGCTGGGTTTGGAATTGGAATATGACCGCGGCGAGGGTCCGGTGATTACCGGATCGGTGAAAAATAAAACCGATGTCGAAAAACTGAAGGAAATCGAACCATTGGAATCGCTTTCTTACGTTTTTGATGCCATCAAAATGACGCGCCGCGCGCTTAAAGGCGATATTCCGCTGATCGGATTTTCCGGAGCGCCGTTTACGCTGGCCTCCTATATGATTGAAGGCGGGACATCGCGCAATTTTGAGCAGACCAAGGCGTTTATGTATTCGGATCCCGGGGCGTGGAAAGCCCTGCTTGAAAAAATTTCCCGCGGCCTTGTTAAATATATTTCAGGTCAAATCGAAGCCGGAGCTCAGGCGATTCAGATTTTCGACAGCTGGGTCGGCGCGCTCGGACCTAAAGATTATTCGGATTTTGTTTTGCCGCACACTCATGCACTGATCGATGGAATCAAGAAAGCGCATTCCGAAACTCCGGTGATTCATTTCGGAACCGGAAATCCGGAACTTTTGCCGCTCATGCGGAAGGCCGGGGGCGATGTGATCGGCGTCGATTTCCGGATTGAGCTGGACGAGGCCTGGAAGCGTATCGGACACGATGCCGGCATTATGGGCAATCTCGATCCGCTCGTGCTTTATTCGGATAAAAAAGTGATCAAAGAGCGCGCCGAAAGAATTTTGAAATACGCCGCGGGCCGGACGGGGCATATTTTTAATCTTGGCCACGGCATTCTTCCGCGCACGCCCGTCGAAAATGTTCAATATTTGGTGGAAATAGTAAGGGAGTTGTCATCCCGGGCTTGACCCGGGATCCAGTGTCGTTGGAAAGACCCTGAATTCCGGCTTTCGCCGGAATGACAAAACAATAATGAATTGTGATTCTATTCTTTTTATCGGTTTCGGAGGTCCCACAAAGCCCGACGAAATCGTGCCTTTTCTTCGCAACGTAACGCGCGGAAGAAATATTCCCGATGCTCGTCTCACCGACGTAGCCCATCATTATGAAATAATCGGCGGCCGGTCGCCTTACAATGAGCTTACACTCTGTCAGGTGAATGCCTTTAAAAATTTGGCTGTGAAAAAAGGCCTCGATATTCCCGTTTATCTGGGTATGCGCAACTGGGATCCTTATCTGAAAAGTGCGGTCATGCAGATGAAAAATGACGGCGTTTGCCGCGCGATCGGATTTATTCTCGCCCCGCACCGGTCCTATTCCAGCTTTCAGCAATATCAGGAAAATGTCGAAGCCGCGAAGAAAGAAGCCGCATTTCCCGGTCTCGATGTGGACTATGTGGATGCCTGGCATGACCATCCTTTATATATAGAAGCCGTGAGTGATCGTGTGCGTGAAAAACTTTCATGTCTCAAAGAAAATAATGCGGATGAAACTCTTCTGATTTTTACCGCGCATTCCATTCCTATGACGATGGCCAAAGAATCCCAGTATGAAAAAGAAATTATGCTTTCCGCTCGGCTCATTGCGGAAAAGTTGGGACGCAAGCGTTGGACGACGGCCTATCAAAGCCGAAGCGGCCGTCCGGGTGATTCGTGGCTAGAGCCGGATATTAACGATGTATTCGCTCATGCGTATCAGCATGGGGTCAGAAATGTTTTGGTGATTCCTGTCGGATTTCTCTGTGATCATGCCGAGGTGCTTTTTGATCTGGATCATGAGGCGAAAGCCACGGCCGAAAAATTCGGCCTGCATTATGTCCGCGCTGCCACCGTGATGGACCATCCTAAATTTATCGAGATGATCTTTAAGGTGGTAGCGCGATGAAGCGCATTGTGATTATCGGCGGAGGCATTTCAGGGCTGGCGGCCGCGAATCATCTTACTGAATTATCCTCCGAAAAAAATATTCCGCTCGAAATCAAACTGTTCGAAGCGACGCATCATCTCGGCGGCGTAATTTCCACTACACAGCGAGAAGGTTTTATCATCGAAGGCGGTCCCGATTCATTTATTTCCGAAAAACCGGCCGCGCTTGAATTGTGCCGCCGTATTGGTTTGGAACATGAAATCATTGGTACCCGCGAGGAATTCCGGAAAAGTTATGTCTTAAGAAACGGCCATCTTTTACCCGTGCCGGAAGGTTTTTATATGATGGCGCCTGTGCGTGTGAAACCGTTTCTCGAATCCGGAATTTTCAGCTGGCCCGGAAAAATCCGTATGGCCATGGAATATTTCATCCCTCCGCGCGCAAACGGCGTTGATGAAAGTGTCGCCGGTTTCATCCGCCGCCGATTTGGTGCTGAGGCGCTTGAACGGGTAGGGCAGGCGATGGTTGCTGGGGTTTATTCATCCGATCCTGAAAAGCTCAGCCTTCAGGCCACATTTCCGCAATTTCTTGAAATGGAAAAAAAATACGGCAGTGTGATCCGGGGGTTGAAAATAAAACAGGAAATGGCCGCATCGAAAGCGAGCGGGCCGCGCTACAGCCTTTTTCTTTCGCTCAAAAATGGTATGCAAAGTTTGATTAACGCGCTTGTCCGGCGCCTGCCGGAAAATATTATTGAACTGGATTCGCAGGTCCGAAGCGTTGTGCGCGATGCCGGCAAAGGATGCTGGCTGATTTCCCACGAACGCGGAGCACAGATGCAAGCCGACGCGGTTATTTTTGCCGTTTCAACGCCGAAAATGTCGGAATTGCTTTCGCCGGTAGATCCTGAATTGTCGGCGGCGCTTCAGCAAATTCAATACGCGTCGGTGGCCACGTTGAATCTGGCTTATCGAAGCAGTTTTATCCAGAATCCGGTCGAAGGATTTGGCTTTGTGGTTCCCGCTTGCGAGCGCAGGCACATCATCGGATGCACATTTTCGAACATGAAATTTCCCGGCCGCGCGCCCGAAGGATTTACCCTGCTTCGCGCATTTGCCGGCGGTGCTTTGGCGGGCGAGATGATGGACTGGAACCGTGCGCAAATCGAGTCCACGGTGAAGAATGAGCTCGAAAAATTACTCGGTATTCAAGGCGCACCGCTTTTTTCGGTCCTGGACCGTCATGTTCAATCCATGCCGCAATATCATGTGGGACATCTCGAACGGGTCGAGCGCATCGAAGAAATGACCGCGAAACATGACGGACTTTATCTGACCGGAAACGCTTTCCGCGGCATCGGCATTCCGGACTGCGTGAAGCACGCCGAACAAATTGCAGAAAGGATAATGAATCATTCGTAGTAGCGAATTTATTCGCTAAAGATACAGCGACTGAAGTCGCTACTACAAACAGAAATTTCTATGTCCCTCTATCCCGTTTCCCCCGAAAAAGAGCTCGCGCTTCTCGAGCGCATGAAAAAGTGGCATATCCGTGAAGAAGATATTCGCGAGAACTTTGTGCGTTCACAGGGCAAGGGCGGACAGAAGGTAAATAAAACCGCAAGCTGCGTGATGCTCGTTCACATTCCCAGCGGAATCAGTATCAAATGCCAGCGGGAACGGTCGCAAGCCATGAACCGCTTTATCGCGCGGCGCATGCTTTGCGACAAAATCGAGCAGCGGGAACTGGGCGCGAAGAGCGCGGAACGCCAGAGAATCGAGAAAATCCGGAGGCAGAAAAAACGCCGATCCCGCCGCGGAAAAGAAAAAATGCTCAAGGCCAAACACGAAAGAGGCGTAATCAAAGAGATGCGAAAACCGCCCAGGGTTGAGGATTAGACATGAAACGTTACATTGCCGCCGGAATTTTTATTACCGCCGTTCTGATCGGAATCATATTTTATTTCCGTTCTCAAATGCCTTCCGATTATGGAATCCCCGAAGGTTTAAGATCGAAAGGTCCGGACACTGCTTCTGTGGTTATCTTTGAATTCAGCAATTTCGAATGCCATTCCTGTGCGGATTCTCAACTGTATTTAAAAGAGATTCTGAAAAAATATCCCGAAAAAATAAAATTAGTTTTCCGGCATTATCCGAATATTCCGATTCAGCATTCGCTTTGGGCGCATATTTCGGCGGAATGCGCGGCCCGAAAGGGAAAATTTTGGGAATATCACGACAAGCTGTTCGAAAATCAGAAAGAGTGGTCTGTAAGCCCCGATCCGCTCGCCCATTTTCTCCGCTATGCCAAAGAGTTGGGCATCGATCCGAAGGAATTCGGCGATTGTATTTCCGATGAGCGCATTTTGATGGCGGTCAAGCAGGAAGACCGCGAGGGAATGAATCTGGGAATAAAAACAACGCCGACCTTTGTTATCAACGGGCAATATGTCGTTGGGATCGAACAGTTTAAACAGCGCGCGGATAAAATTGTCGAGCTGGAGCTCAGGAAAAGGGGGGAAATCTAAAGATGTCCTCCGGGAATCCATCATCGCGTTTATTCTGGCTTGCGGTGCGCATTTTTATCGGGGGCGTATTTGCTTACGCGGGGTTCATGAAATTGATTGAGCCGCGCGCCAATTTTGAGGCCGCGCTTATGAATTACCCGCTTATTCCATCCCATTTAATTCCGTTCACTGCCGGAGTGATTCCCTGGATTGAATGGATTTTCGGGATGTTTCTCATTGTGGGCTATTTGCCCGTAATTTCCACGCTGGTGATTCTTGTCCTGACTCTCGGATTTATGGCAGCCATTGCCACCGGCCCGCTGCTTACCGGGAAGGCCATGGAATCCTGCGGATGTTTCGGCACCCGGGGCATCAAGATGGACATCAGAACCGAGTTTTTGATTGATGCTGTGATGCTTTTCTTTGGAACTCTCATGTTCTTTAAAAAACAGTTCCCCTGGAGCGTTCACAGATGGCTTAGGAAGACCCTTGAAAAAAAGAAGTAAATTTCATATCATACGCCTCTTTTCAGCAAGCCGGCTTTATATCCGTATTGAATAAACCCTGGTTTTGCACCGTCAGTACTGTAACCGAATTTTGTGTTATTTGAACAACCATAAAGGGAGAAGGAAATGAAGATGAACAAGTTAATGATGTTGGCTTTTTCTTTTGTATTTGTTTTTGCCGGAACCGCTTTGGCCGGGGGAACCGTTACCGGTAAAGTGGCGTTTGAAGGCACCGCGCCCACACCTGAAGTGATCAAGATGAGCGCCGATCCTTTTTGCGCGACTGCGCATAAAGAGGTAGCCTCTGAAGCGGTTGTGGTCAACTCAAACGGCACGCTGAAAAATGTGTTTGTTTATGTAAAAGAAGGCTTGGAAGGTCAGACTTTTGAATCACCCAAAGATGCGGTTACTTTTGATCAAGCCGGCTGCGTGTATAAACCGCACGTGTTTGGCGTGATGGTGAATCAGCCGGTTGAAATTTTAAATTCAGACAGTACGCTTCATAACGTTCACGCTGTTGCTGAAAAGAACAAGGGTTTTAATCTCGGTATGCCGATCAAAGGCATGAAGCTCAAGAAAACCTTCGGCGAGCCCGAAGTCATGGTGAAAATGAAATGCGACGTTCATCCGTGGATGAATGCGTATATCGGCGTTCTTCCTCATCCTTTCTATTCGGTGAGCGGAGAAGACGGAACGTTTAAGATTGAAAATCTTCCTGCCGGAACTTACACCATCGAAACATGGCATGAAAAATACGGCGCCCAGACACAGCAGGTGACCGTGGCTGAAGGCGAATCCAAAACAGCAGATTTTTCTTATAAAGCTTAATTTCAGCGGACAGCGCTCAGCGTTCAGCGGACAGTAAAAGCAAACGCTTTTATTTTTCCTGAACGCTGTACGCTGAACACTGTACGCTAAAAATGCTCGATTGCAGCGAATTCAAAAGAGGCATACTGGTAGAAATCGATAAGGCCCCCTGTCTGATCGAGCAGGTGACCGTGCAAACCCCATCTGCGCGCGGGGCCTCAACGCTTTACAAACTCCGTGTAAAAAATCTGAAAACCGGCCAGCGGCTCGATAAAACTTACCGCAGCGGTGATTCGCTTCCTGAGCCTAATTTCGAAAAACGTCCGGTTCAGTATTTGTATCAGGACGGCGCCAGTTATTATTTTATGGATTTGAAGGACTACAATCAGTTTTCTCTCCCGGCCGAAAAAATCGATGAGGTCGCCGGCTATTTGCACGACAAACTCGAAGGCATTTTGTCCCTGGTTTATAACGAGGAAGTCATCGCCATTGAAATTCCGGCGTCCGTGGATCTGGAAGTGGAGGATTGCCCGCCTCCCGGAACCTCGAAGTCCGCCACGCCCCGCCCGAAGGAAGCCCGCCTGAAAACAGGTAAAATTGTGTTAGTGCCCGATTACATTGTTTCAGGAGAAGTGGTACGGGTCGATACGAGAACAGGAGAGTTTGTTTCAAGAAGCGGTAAATCTTCGAGGTGATTTCATGGTTCAAAATGCGGCCCTGGCCCGGTGGGTTGAGGAAATAGCGGCGCTCACAAGACCGGAAAAGATTCATTGGTGCGATGGGTCGGAAGAGGAGCGGCAGAAACTTCTCGCGCAGGAGCTTAAATCCGGCGGGATGGAAGAACTCAATCCTGCAAAACTTCCCGGTTGTTATCTTAGACGTACCCCCGAACACGACGTTGCCCGTACCGAACAGCTCACATTTATCTGCACCTCCAGAAAAGAAGACGCAGGTCCCACCAATAACTGGATGTCTTCCAAAGAAGCTTACGAAAAACTTTCGCGTATTTTTGATGGTTCGATGAAAGGAAGAACGATGTATGTGATTCCTTTTATCATGGGTCCCGTGGGTTCGCCTTTCAGTAAAATTGGGGTGCAAATTACGGATAGCATTTATGTGACGCTTAATATGCGCATTATGACGCGTATGGGTTCAGCGGCTTTGGCTCAGCTGGGCGATTCCGGCTATTTTACGCGATGTCTCCATGGCATGGCGGACCTCGACATTCACCACCGGTTTATCTGTCATTTTCCTGAAGACAATACGGTTTGGAGTGTCGGATCGGGCTACGGCGGCAATGCGCTTTTAGGAAAAAAATCCCTCGCGCTTCGTATCGGAAGTTATTTGGGAAATAAAGAAGGATGGCTGGCGGAACACATGATGATTACCGGAATTCAGGATCCGTCCGGAAAGATCACCTACATTGCCGGTGCTTTTCCGAGTCAATGCGGAAAAACGAATTTGGCGATGCTGGTGCCTCCCGATGCTGAAAAGGGCTGGAAAATTTGGACGGTCGGCGATGACATTGCCTGGCTTCATCCCGGAAAAGACGGAAGGCTGTGGGCCATCAATCCTGAAGCCGGATTTTTCGGCGTTGCTCCGGGTACGAGCATGAAAACGAATCCGAACGCAATGGCAATGATACAGCGGAACACGATTTATACGAATGTGCTTAAAAAGCCGGACGGAACCGTGTGGTGGGAGGGGATGGACGGGCCGCCTCCGAAAGAAGGCATCGACTGGAGAGGACGTCCGTGGACACCCGAATCGGGTGAAAAGGGCGCCCATCCGAACGCACGCTTTACTGCGCCCGCGAATCAATGTCCGTCGATTTCTCCGGAATGGGAAAACCCCGCCGGCGTTCCCATTAGCGCGATTTTGTTCGGAGGACGCAGGGACACGCTTGAGCCGCTTGTCTATGAAACATTTAACTGGAATCACGGGGTGTATGCCGGAGCTACGATGTCGTCGGAAACGACGTCGGCGGCAACAGGCGAGACCGGAGTGGTGCGGCGCGATCCGATGGCAATGCTTCCTTTTTGCGGTTACAACATGGCGCAATATTTTTCGCATTGGCTGAACATGGGAAAAAAACTTAAAAATCCTCCTAAAATTTTTCATGTGAACTGGTTCCGTAAAGGCACGGATGGAAAATATATATGGCCTGGATTCGGCGAAAATCTCCGTGTTCTTAAGTGGGTGGTTGAGCGATGTCAGAATATAAATAACCATAAAGAAACTCCCCTGGGTTATGTTCCGGAAAAATTGGATTTGAACGGCTTAAATATCCCGGACGAAAAATACAGCGAGCTTTTCCGTGCCGATTCCGGGGAGTGGATGAAAGAACTTGAAAATCAGAGCCGGTTTTTTTCGCAGTTTGGTACGGATTTTCCCAAAGAACTTCTCTCAGAGCATCACTCCTTGCAGCGCAGACTCCGGGCTTTAATTCAATCCAGCCTGTAAAATTGTAGTAGGAGATTTTGTATGAATAACTGGCGGATCATTTCAGAGGATGAAACTGCATTTCAAAACAGGCGCGAAGCGGCCCAGCTTTTGTGCAGGCAGCTGGAGGAATATAAAATTAAGAAGCCGGTTGTGCTCGGCATTCCCCGGGGAGGTCTGGTTATTGCCAGTGAAATAGCCCGTTTTCTGGACACGGAGCTTGATATTGCTTTGGCCCATAAATTGGGCGCTCCCGGAAATCCGGAGCTGGCGATCGGCGCTGTAGTTGAAGGAGGAAAAATATTTCTTGATGAAGACATCTTGCGTCATGTCGGTGCTGATGAAAAATTTATACGCAGGGAAGTTAAGGACCAGCTTGAGGTTATTCATGAGCGGGCCCGTGAATACCGGGCCATTCATCCCAAAGTAAAATTAAAAAACCGGATCGTCATCGTTACGGACGACGGAGCGGCCCGAGGTTTGACCATGCAGGCGGCTTTGTGGGGAATCCGTCATGAAAATCCGGAAAAACTGATTTGCGCACTTCCCGTAGCGCCTTCGGATGCCGTGAAAAAATTAGCCCGTTATGCGGATGAAGTCATTTGTCTCAGGTCGCCGGCTCATTTCATGGCCCTCGGGCAATTTTTTCAGGATTTTAACCAGGTAACCGAAGAGCAAGTGAAGGAAATTTTAAAAGAAAGCGTTGTCAGAAAGAAATGATATGGGACAATCAAAATGGGCGTTTTTTCTTGAAACGCTGAAAGTGCTGAAAAGAAAATCGGTTCCGGTCATGCATTTGGCGCTGATCGAAGCGGACTTTGTGAGCGGCCCCGAGAGAGAAAAAGATGATGATAACTAAATCGATTCAAGCATTGGTTCATGTTCCTGCCGGCTCTGTCCGCCTCGAAGGGATGCTTGAGATTCCCACTGGCGCGAAAGGAGTGATTCTTTTTTCCCACGGAAGCGGGTCCAGCCGTTTGAGTCCTCGAAATAATTTCGTTGCGCGCGTTCTTCATGAACATGGTTTTGGGACGCTTCTCATCGATCTTCTCACGCGGGAAGAAGACAATGTTTACGAGAACCGGTTCAATATCGGACTGCTGACGGACCGTCTCGGATTCGTTGCCGGCTGGCTCAAAGACGAACTCGCTACCCGGCATTTGCCGCTCGGTTTATTCGGAGCGAGTACGGGTGCGGCGTCAGCGCTTAATCTTGCGGCGCGCTGCAAAAAAGAGGTGTTCGCGGTTGTTTCGCGCGGCGGACGTCCGGATATGGCGGAAGAATCTCTCCCCGACGTCCATGCGCCGACGCTTTTGATTGTCGGGGGGGAGGATGATGTGGTGATTGAGCTCAATCAAAAGGCCTACAAAAAACTCAAATGTGTTAAGCAACTCGAAATTGTTCCCGGTGCATCCCATTTATTTGAAGAGCCGGGTACTCTGGAAACCGTTGCCCGGCTGGCTTCAGAGTGGTTTTTGAGCCATTTGCCCCATAAATAAGGTGCCAGGCACCGGTGCCTGGCACCTTATTTGTGTTTATGATATGATTCCCGCCTAATGCCAACCCGTAAAATCAAGGTTAAGGACCTTTTTATAGGCGGTGACGCGCCGGTGTCGGTTCAAAGCATGTGCGCCACCCGGACCCAGGATATTGACGCCACCGTGCGCCAGGCCAATGATTTGGCCGCTCACGGCGCCGATCTCGTGCGTATTGCCATCGACAATGACAAAGATGTCGATGCGCTTAAGGAAGTCCGCCGTCAGACCAAAGCCCGGCTTGTCGTCGATCTTCAGGAAAATTTCCCGCTGGCTGAAAAAATCGCTCCCTTCGTTGATAAAATCCGCTACAACCCCGGACATTTGCATCATCTGAACCGCAGTATTTCCATCGAGAAAAAAGTGGAATGGATTGCCGGCGTCGCAAAAGCGAATGGTCTCGCGCTCCGCGTCGGAGTCAATTGCGGATCCATTGCTCCGGATTTTCTCGCGAAGTATCCGGGAGATCATGTTACGGCGATTGTGGAATCGGCGGCTTGGCATTGCGGTTTGCTTGATAAATTTAAATTTTCCGACTATGTCGTGAGTCTCAAAGATTCCGATCCGGATAAAGTGGTGCTCACCAATCAGCGTTTTCACGCGCGCCGCCCTGACGTGCCGGTTCATCTGGGAGTGACCGAAGCCGGGCTTCTGCCGGACGGCATCATCAAAACCCGCATCGCGTTTGAAAAATTGATTCCCCAAGGGATCGGGCAGACAATTCGGGTATCGCTGACGCTTCCGAATGAAAAAAAATATGAAGAAATAACGGCCGGCCGGCAAATTCTCGAGGATATCAAAAATGGAAAATTTATTTCCGTTCCGGATTTCGACAAAGGCCTGAATATTATTTCCTGTCCGTCGTGCTCGCGCGTGGAAAACGGCGCGTTTGTGGAATTGGCGCAGGAAGTGAAAAAGGTGACGTCGTACGCGAAAAACCATAAACTCACCATTGCGGTGATGGGCTGCCGCGTGAACGGCCCCGGCGAGACGGACGATGCGGACCTGGGGCTTTGGTGCGGGCCGTCAACAGTGGTGCTTAAAAAAAAGGCAGAAACATTGGGAACATTTAAATATGGGGAAGTGGTCGGAGTCCTCAAAAAAGAATTGGACGGGCTTATCCATGGTTGAAATGAAAATCGAATATCTCGGTGATTTACGCTGTAAACTCACGCATGGTCCTTCAGGCACGCAAATTATTACGGACGCGCCGGTAGATAATCAGGGAAAAGGTGAATCGTTTTCGCCGACGGATTTGGTCGCGAGCTCGCTCGGCGCCTGCATGATTACGATCATGGGTATTGTCGCGAAGCGACACAACATTGATTTGTCGGGATTGAAAGCGACGGTTCAAAAAGATATGGTCAGCGAGCCGGAACGCAGAATCGGAAAACTCACTGTGGTGATTACTTTCGGGAAAAGTTATTCCGATAAAGACAAACAGCTGCTTGAACGCTCTGCGCTGGCGTGCCCGGTTCACAAAAGCATCAGCCATGATGTCGAGATTCCCGTAAAATTTGTTTATCCAAAATAAGGATTGTTGTCATCCCGGACAGCACTGTGAGCGTAGCGAACAGGCGTCATCCGGGATCCAGTGTCGTGGATAAGACCCTGGATTCCCGCTTTCGCGGGAATGACAAACCAGCACTATGAACCTTCCTCTCCCAAAACTCGGAAATCCGGTCATCCGGCAAAAATCGACTCCGGTTCCTCCGGCTGAAATCAACACGCCGGCTTTTCAGAAATTCATCGACGATTTGATCGATACCATGCATGCCAACGAAGGCGTCGGTATTGCCGCCGTGCAGGTGGGACGTCCGCGCTCGGTGTTTGTCGTGGAATCACAGGGTAACCTCCGCTATCCTGGTGCTCCGGATATTCCACTGCTCGTATTTATCAATCCTGAAGTCGAATTCACGACTAAAGAAGAAGAGAAGGACTGGGAAGGCTGTCTCAGCGTTCCGGGGCTTCGCGGGCTGGTTCCGCGGTATAAATCGCTCCGGGTCAAGGCGCTTGACCGTACCGGAAAATCTTTTCAATTTGAGGCCGACGGTTTTTTTGCCCGGGTCATTCAGCATGAATGGGCCCATTTGCAGGGCAAGGTGTACCTCGACTTTATGAAAGGTATGGAAACGCTCACTTTCCTGGACGAATACGCTAAATTCTGGGCCAAATAAAGAGTTCGTTCCAAATAGCCGACCTATAGAGTAACCCTGAAAAGGGAGCTTTACCCTAAAGGAGGGTATTTTATGGCTAAAACATATTCCATAATTCTAGGTGCGGTGCTCCTCATTGTCGGCATTGCCGGATACCTGACGAGCGGAACCGAGATGTTTGGATTTGGGCTGACTCCAATGCATAATCTGATTCACGTGCTTTCAGGCATCGTGGGTCTGGTTGCGGGGTTTGCAGGCCTGAAATACGCCCGCTGGTATTGTCTTGGATTCGGCGCGATATACGCCGCGGTAACCCTGTTGGGATTCATTAATTATGCTCCTATCGTGGAGCTTCTTAATCTCAATATGGCCGATAATGTACTTCATTTGATTATCGCGATTACGGCGCTGGGTGTTGGTTTTAAAACGGTGAAAGCTTAGCTTTTTTGTAGTAGCGACTTTAGTCGCTGGTTCGTGGTAGCGAATTTATTCGCTGGTTTATATTATAGCGACTGAAGTCGCTACTACGAGCCGCTACTACGAACCAATTTATGATTCAATTTCTCGCTCAAGTTGCAGCCCGTTGGATCCGTAAACAGAATGATGTGTTTTATAGTCTGGGAGAGCCGCTCGAAGCGGATGAAAAGCACGCGCTCAGCCCGTATTTTGATAAACAAATTCTCGAAAAAACGCGAAAGTTGTTCTTAAATCGGATACACCCGCCTGACTTGCCTCGTAAATTCCGGCTTTCGCTTTTAAAATTTATATTCAGATTGAACAAATTGGCCGGGCTGACTTTATCAAACTGTGTTTTTCTCGCGCCCGGACTATTTGATGCCGATCCGAAAGTATCCAGATCCGTGCTGTTTCACGAGCTGGTGCATGTTTCGCAATATGATTTGTTGAGCCCTCAGGGATTTATCAAACGCTATTTTCAGAGTTGGGCCGACAACGGATATTCATATCACAAAATTTCACTTGAGCGGGTGGCGTACGGATTGACGCATCATTATGATGCGTTTCCGGATAAGCCGTTTTCCGTTAAAGAACGTGTCATTCAAGGATTGGAAATAAAATGATCAAAAAGAAAACCGTTATTTCACAAATTGACATTATTCCCGCCGATATTGATCTCAAAAATCCATTCATTACTTCGCTCGGAAAAAAGACTTCCACACGGAATGTTTTCGTTGTGCTCAAACTTTCCGGGGGGATTACCGGATACGGGGAGGCCTCCAGTTCGCTTGCGATTCCGTCGGCGACTCAGGACGTTATGATGCGCGAGCTCATAGGCCTGAAACAGCAGGCGGTAGGTCTGGAGCTTGAAGATGCTCTTGAATGGACCGCCCGCGGTATTCCGGAGGATACGCATGCTACCAGTTTTTCAGCGCTCGAAATGGCGCTTTACGATGCCAAAGCGCGCCTCAAAGGCGTTCCGCTGCTGCGGCTGTTCGGAACTAAAAATGAAACATTGGAAACCAGCCTTACGGTATCCGCGTTGCCGGCGGATATTTCGAAAAAGTTTGCCTCCCGGGAATCAAAAAAAGGATTCCGCCGTTTCAAAATCAAAGTAGGGATCAATTGGGACCAGGATCTGAAGCGCGTGCTTGCGGTGCATGAAGCTGCGCCGAAGGCCGCGATTATTCTCGACGGAAATCAGGGATTCAGCGTTCCGGGCGTGATCGAATTTGTGGGCGAGCTTGGACGCCGGAATGTCCCGGTTGAGTTTTTGGAGCAGCCGCTTCCGAAAGCCAGCTCATGGGAAGAATGGGTTTTGCTGCGTGACAGCATGAAGCTTCCGCTCGCATTGGATGAAAGCATTTCCAACTGCCAGGATGCCAACGATTTTATCCGGCGTAAACTCGTGAATATTATCAATATCAAAATCGCAAAATCGGGAATCGGCGAAGCGCTTCGTATAATGCGGCTTGCCCATTCAAACGGAATCAAATTGATGATCGGCTGCATGGCGGAGTCCGCCGTGGGGCTGGCGACAAGCGTCCATTTGGCCGCCGGAACCGGAACATTCAGTGCGGTGGACCTGGATTCTTCCTATCTGCTCAAGCCCAGTAAAAATTTGGCCGGCGGATTTATATCCAAAGGCCCGTTTCTTAAAGTGCCGTCCCGGATCAAGGGAAGCGGCACGAGTGTGACTCTGCGCAGTCAGCGAACCAAAGTAACCGTTTAGGAGATGTTATGCCGAAAAAGATTTTGATCATCGAAGACGAGAGAGAAATTGCGGAGCTGATCCGCGATATTTTTGCCCAGGAGAACATCGATGTCGTCTGGGCGGACGACGGACGGAAGGGAATTGAGAAAGCGAAGGAAGTAAAGCCGGATCTGATTATTCTTGATCTGGTGCTTCATGACCTTCACGGCGTAAATGTTTGTAAAACACTGAAAGCTAATGAGGATTTACGCAATGTTCCGGTTGTTATTTATACCGGCCATACGACGCCCGGTGTTGCCGACGATGTGATGAAAGCAGGCGGGGATCTTTATGTCAGTAAGACGATGCCGCCCACAAAAATAGTAAAGATAGTCAAAGAAATGCTCGAGAAAAATGGCGAATGATTTTCTCGTTTTTATTTTTCTTGCCGTTTTAGTCGCTGTTATCCTCTGGTTTTCGAAAAAGTTCGAAAAAAATCCCGTCTTTAAATATTTTCCCGCCCCGCTCTGGTGCTATTTTCTGCCCATGATTGCTTCCTGGGCCGGACTGATTTCCAGAGAAGCCGCTGTTTATCCCGCTATTTCAAAACACTTGCTTCCGGCCTGTTTGATTATGCTTCTCATGAGCGCCCATCTGAAAAAAGCCTGGAAGCTCGGTCCGGCGGCTTTGGCCTCGATGGCCGTGGGTTCCGCCGTGATCATTCTGGGCGGTCCGCTCCTGTTCTTAATCTTCAGACCCTGGCTTCCGGAAGACGCGTGGATGGGACTGGGCTCGCTTTCCGCCAGCTGGACGGGCGGGAGCGCAAATATGATTGCGGTGAAGGAAGCCATCGGAGTTCCGGAACCGATTTTTTCGGTGATGGTGATTGTCGACTCAATCGTGGCCTATGTCTGGATGGCATTTGTGATGGAACTCGCGCCGTGGCAGGAACGTTTTGATCAATGGAATCACGCCAAGATGGGAATGCTTTATAAAATGGGATCCGGGAACTTGGATCTAGGATCCGGTTCAAAACTAGCTCCTAGATCCCGGATCCTAGTTCCGTTTTTAATCGCCTTTACTTTCGGCGAGCTGTCGATTTTGCTCGCAACACAGCTTGGCGGAAAGCTTACTTTCATCAATGCGTCTACTTGGGCCGTAATTCTTGCGACTTTAATCGGAATTGTCCTTTCACTCAAGCGGATCAAGAATCTTGATGAAAAAATGACGGAGAAAACGGGATATTTTCTGCTTTATCTTCTGATCGCCTCCATCGGAGCCCGGGCGGATCTTACCGGAATATTTAAAACGCCTATTTTTCTTTTATTCGGATTTGCCTGGGTGATCCTGATGGGACTTGCGCTTTTTATTTTTGGAAAAATATTCCGCATTCCGCTTTTTTTTCTATCCACGGCCAGTCAGGCCAATGTCGGAGGAACAGCCTCGGCAACGATTATCGCGGCCGTTTATCAGCCTCATTTGGCGTTTGTCGGGCTTCTTCTTGCCGTGCTGGGAAATGTTTTCGGTACGTATCTCGGAATCGGGTGCAGTTATTTAATGAGGTGGATTACGCAATCGTATTAATCGAGATCAAGCGTTCGATGAGGGACTTTTTCTTGGAGCCTTTACCGAGTGACAAATCGGTAACGACCACCTGATTCAGTTTCGTGGTTTGATCTTTAAACAAGCCGGGCTTGCGGTATCCCGATGAATTATGAATGACATAGTAGTGATCTCCCACTTTCCCCAGATATATCATGATATGGCCGTTTAAACGCAAAAGGCTGGTAACCGGCGGCGCTTGATTGAGCGCGGCTTCCTTCTCACTGTCCGGAGTTTTTTCAGAAAACTGCACAAAATAACTGCCCGACTCCGCCTGATTTTTTGAGTTCCGGGGGAGTATCACGCCCATTGTTGAAAATACATCCTGAATGTAGCTGGAACAGTCGCGTGCTTTCCACAAGCCCCCCCAGCCGTAGGGCTGTCCGAGAAGTTTGAAGGCCTGGATCAAAATATTTTTCCGCGTAAGAGGAAAATAGCCGATATGCGCATCATCCGATTTTTTGACATAAGCCATCGTCAAATCTACCAGGCCGCCGCTTCCCTTGATGGGAATCATCACCGAGTAAGTATTTTCTCTCGAGTTAGCGTCAGAGATAAGCGATACGCGCGTCCCCATGCGGATTTGGGTGAGGGGAAGGGTGCATGCCGGATCGGAAAAAACCGTCGCTGTGTCGCCGATTACCATCAGGAAATCGTCCGGTTCCGTCAGGCTTTTTGCGGCGCGTTTATCGGGCACCAATGCCACGTCGTCAACCGGCACCCAGCCGTGCACGTCGGCCATCTGTACGTAAAACCATCCTTTATCCGCACTCGTATGGAGAATGAGCAGGCAGGTGAATGCTTTTGCGCGCGAATTTTGAAGCTCGTCAAACTCCAGATCGCCGGGTTCTTCCGTCAGGCTTTCATACGTGGGAAAAATCCGGATATTCGAATCACGGATCAGGATTCCGTAACGAAGCGGAATATTTCCCCCAATTTCTTTGCGGTTTTGTGATGCTTCGAGCAGTTTCAAGTCTTCCGCGGATACAGAAATCCGGTTCCGCGTATATAGTTTTTTTCCGCTGATTTCGGAAGCGTCTTTCTGCAACGCATCTTCGACTTCTTTGCCGGTTTTAAACCGGTCGAATTCCACCAAATCGAATATCACCGAGTTTTTTTCCCCGGCTTCGAGCATGTTCCACGCTTTAATTTCTTCGGGACTCAAAACTAGCTGATCCGCGTCGGGTGTGCGTGAAATCCAGAATCCGGACGTCAGCATATCGGGATTGACGTTTGGGGCAAGAAATCCTTTTTCAAGCGATTTTGGGTGATGGCCCTCATGTCCCTGGTGAAATAGATGGGTAAGCAGGAGAAGCGGGGAGGCGAGCACCAGAATTTTCAGGGTTGAAGTGAGAATGTTTCTGGGGTTTGATTTCGTGTTAATGACAGCTTTTCTTTTCACACTGAGCAATTTTGTCGCGTCCATGATTGAGCTGTTTAAGCAGGTGAATTCATTATTTGCGTGTCAGAAGCCGGGCTGTCATCATTTGTGAAATAGCATACAACGGAATCCCCGCGATGAGCAAAAGAAATCCCCATCCCGTATCTTTGGGGTTTTGTGTCCAGACGGACCCGATAAAGGCGGTCATCGCTGCGATGAAAACGAGCGGTGTCACCGGATAGCCCCAAACTTTGAAAGGGCGGGGCGTGTCGGGATACTTGGCGCGAAGCACAAATACGGCGAGTCCGGCCATGGCGTAGAAGATCGAGATGATCACGGTGGAATAGGTTACGATCGAGTCAAGTGTTCCGGTCCAGACGAGGACTAATGCCCATCCGGCATTGAAGATTAGTGCACGCACCGGAGTAAGAAAACGCGAATTGATTTTTCCGAATTCCGCAAACAATTTATGGTCTTCACCGATGGCGAAAAGAATGCGGCTTGAGGTGAGAATGTAGCCGTTCAGTGCGCCGAAAGTCGAGCAAACCACCATCAGGGAAATAGCTGCGGCGCCCCAGCTTCCGATGGCGCGGGTCATCATTTCCACAGCGGCGAGTTTTTGTCCGGCCATTTCCGCAAGCGGGACATAGGCCATGTAGACCAGGTTTACGATGAGATAAAGCCCCGTGGTGAGCGCCAGCCCGAGAATAATCGAGAGTGGAAGATCACGCTGGGGATTCTTTATTTCTTCCGCAACGTAAGCCGATTCTGTCCATCCGCCGTAAGTCCAGAGAATGAATACGAGGGCCATTCCGATGCCCATCCAGGCGGATCCGTCAAAAGTTTGAGGAAGCCAGTTCGTCAGATTGGTCGAGGCCCCGGATTTTCCCCAGAAAATAATTCCGGTTGCGATGATGGCCACGAGCGCCAGAACTTTCAGCGATGAGAAAAAATTCTGCACATTTTTAGCCGTATGAATTCCGGCAATGTTGCAGGCGGTCAGTCCCAAAATCGCACAGCTTGCCGCGATTTTGGATCCGACTGGGCCGTAATGCGTGAAAAATCCAAGATATTCCGAAAATACAAATCCGAGAATTGCGATCGTTCCGGTGCGTTCGATAAAGAGTTTGGTCCAGCCGAAGAGAAATCCGGTGAACCGGCCGTAGGCTTTTGTCAGATACACATAATCGCCGCCTGACTTGGGGAAGGCCGCGCCGAGTTCGGCATAGCAGAGTGCGCCGGAAAGGGAAATAAGTCCGCCGATAATCCAGGCAAGGAGAACAAGCCCGGGATATTGCAATACGCCGGCGACGGGCGAAGCGACGCGGAATATTCCGGCGCCGATGATGCATCCGATGACAAGCGCGGTTGCGTCAAATAAACGCATGTCTCTTTTGAGATGAGGAGAGGTACGGTTCTTCGCAACTTCTTGTGATATCGAAGTTTGCAAAAGGTTCGTCCCTTGAATAGTTTTCATTATTAAATTATTTCGTCCGGGGACGAACCTTTCATAACTTTTTAGCTTCCATGGGGTTAAGAAGAACCGTCCCTTCATAGCGCCAATGCCAAGGCTCGAAGGCGGAATTCGTGGCGTTGTTTTTCGGATAAGAAAGCACGAAACCGAATTTGGGGGCGTTTTCAGTCAGCCAGCGGTACTCTTCGAGGTTTTCGAAATCTTCCGGATGGTTTTCACCGCTGATTCCTTCCTGATTGATGAAATCTATCGCCTGCACTTCGGGCCGGTTATGCTCGCTGTGGCCCGGAAATGCCACCCACCGGTTCGTTTCTTTAATCGAATACTCATGATTTTTAAGATAGTAAACAAACAGGTAGAGCTGGTAGGCAGGCGAACGGTATCCCGATTCAATTAGCAGCTGTTTGCCGAGATCCTTCTGCATGGCTTCCATCATTTTTTTGTAAGCTTCAAACACATGTTTGGGCAGATACTGGCGTTCGATGACTGAAATAAATTTTCTTTCTGCATTTGACGGATCCGGAATGAGCAATTGCTGATCATTGATTTCGATAAAATTTGCGTCGGCGATTTCGTTTCCATTTTTTGCTTTTGGCGCCGGCTTTAACTTGCGCACTTCATTCATGAATGACTGCTCCCGCGGTTCTAGCCGGGCGTAAAGGTCATCGAAAGTAAGCAGATTCGCATCCCCGTTTTTCTTGCGTTCGGCGATATACGGCTCCAGCTTGGCGATCATGTTTTTGACCAGAGTAATGTCATTTTCGCTTAACTGATTTGTGTCGATAGCCGAGATTGTTTGAAACACCGAAGTGGCAATGAAGAGCGAAACCGCAATCATTGAGATAAAAAGGATTTTTTTTCCCATAAGAGATTGTTTTTTTATATAAACATTGTATTGTACAATGAAATTCTTTCAATACCGTTCTCTAAATATCGGCATATAAAGGAGTAAGTATGAACCCCATCGGTTTAAAGCGCGGTTACAGGACCCCCTTTGTAAAAAAGGATACGCTATTTGCTCCATTGAATGCCGTGGATTTGTCCGTCGAACTGGTCAATGGGATGCTGGAGAAGCTCGATTTTTCACAGGAGATGATTCAGCACGTAATCTGGGGCATGGTGGTTCCCGACCCTAATATTTATTCCATCGCCCGTGAATTGATTTTGGGCTCCAAGCTTGATAACCGGGTGGAAGGGTACAGTGTTTCCCGCGCCTGTGCGACCTCGCTTCAGGCGACGACGAATGCCGCTACTTATTACCACGCATTTCCTCATGAGAGAACCGTTTCGCTAGTCGGGGGTGTGGAATCCTTTTCCGCCACGCGTCCGGTCTTAACGAATGCTGCCTCCCGATATTTCAAATCTTTGGCTGAGAAGGGAACTTTTCTTCAGAAGCTCGGCCGCGCGCTAAAAATTCCCGTTACTAGACTGATGCCGGTGCCGCCCGCCGCCCGCGAATATTCAACGGGACTCACAATGGGGGAACATTGCGAACTCATGATCAAAGAATTCAAAATCGCGCGCGAGCGGCAGGACGCGCTTGCTCTGGCCAGCCACAGAAATGCGTCGAAAGCCCGGGCGGCAGTACGTCCGCAAATTATTCCAATCGCGGGAACCGAGAAAGACAGTCTGATCCGCGACAACGCATCGCTGGAAGCGATGGCAAAACTCCCCGTGGCTTTTGATAAAAACGGAACAATTACGGCCGGGAATGCATCGCCTTACACGGACGGAGCGGCGGCCCTTTATGTGGTGTCGCCCGCGCTTGAATCCTCGATTAAACCGGACGCGCATCTCATTGATTTTGAATATGTCGGCGTAGACCCGAAGTCCGGACTGCTGATGGGGCCGGGCAAGGGGATGCTTCGAATTCTCCAGCGCCACAATTTGAAATGGAAAGATTTGGATTATATCGATATTCACGAAGCCTTCGCCGGGCAGGTATTGTCCGTTGTAGACGGTGTAAACAACGCGTCTTACCGGAAGGATTCTTTCGGCGTCGATTACGATCCCGGAATTTTGGATGAGAAGACGCTGAACCCATGGGGTTCATCTATCGCTTACGGACATCCGTTTGGCGCAACGGGCGCGAGAATGCTGAATCAGGCCATGTCCTATTTGCAGAATGAAAATAAAAAGAAGGCTCTTGTGGCCGCCTGCACTGCCGGTGGACTCGCAGGAACCTGTCTCATTGAGAGGAGATAGTCTTGTCGAAAGAAGTGCTTAGCTGGATAGAAGCAAAACTGCTTGAGAGCCGGAAAATCGCGCTCCGATATTTCGGCACCGCGCTCAAAGTGGAGCGCAAGCCGGACCGCTCTCCGGTGACAATGGCGGACCGGAAAATCGAGGAATATCTCAGCCGGCAAATCGAAAAAGCGTTTCCGAATGACGGAATTCTCGGCGAAGAGTTCGGTTTTACGCGTGGAAATTCCAAATCTTATTGGGTGATTGATCCGATTGACGGCACGCGAGGATTCACACGCGGACTTCCGTCCTGGGGAATTCTCGCGGCCCGCGTGGAAAAGGGAATCCCTTCCGTAGGCGCTTGCGATTTGCCCGCACTCGGGACATTTATGGGCGCAGCCTCCGGGATTGCGTACGAGCGGACGGGGAAAATGAAAAAATCATTTCCCAGATCCAGGCCGGTTTCTGCTTTGAAGGACACCGTAATATTTCACGGCGGTTCCAGTTTTTTTTATAAATCAAAATACAAAAAGGCATTTGAAAATATCCTTTCGGATTGCTATCTGGAACGTGCTTATGGCGATTGCTATGCCTATCTTTGGGTGCTTCGCGGCAGTGCCGATGTGATGATTGATTTCGGGGTTAAGGAATGGGACCTCGCGACGTTTGCCGTTATGGCGAAAGCGACGGGAAGGGCTCTGGTAAACTTTGCGGGTAAGCCCGATTTCAAAGGACCCGATACAATTTTTGGAAACCCCGCCATTAGCAAAATTCTAGTTAAAAACTTGTCCGTTTAAGCGCAAAAAGATAAAGTCTCGGGGCTCTTTTCCCGATAAACAGAGTCCGATGAGAAATTTATCAATTTTTTTGATCTCTGCTCTGTTTCTTCAAATTCCGGCTGCGTATTCGCAGGATGTGGCGCTTGTTCCGATCTCAAGCCAGCAGCCCTATCAGCCCGTTGACGCGAAACTGGATCCGGTCGCCCCAAAGATTGAAAAAATTTCCTCCGATTTTATCAAAGTTCAGTCGCCCGAGCTGCTGACTTACCCCGAACTTGTCCGTTTAAGCCGCTATCCGAATCCGGGAGGCGCACTTTCTGCGAAGGTGGATCAGCTTTTCACTACCCCTATTATCAATAATGAAGCCCATTACACCGGATATAAGCCGAGACGTCCCGTTCAGCCGGAGTTGGGGCCGATGGTCCGTCTGCTCAGTTGGAACACCGAAAAATCAATCGGATTCGACGCTTTGGTCACCGCGTTTACCAGCCCGACCCGCTTTCAGAATTTGATCGATACGGCGCGCGTTCCTGTAGGCTCCGGGCAATACCAGGAAGCCATGGGCCAGCGCGCCATTCTTGAATCATGCGATGTACTTCTGTTTCAGGAAATGGATATCGGCATGAAGCGCTCGAATTACCGCGATTCCGTGAAAGAACTGGCAAAAGCGCTGCGCATGAATTACGCGTTCGGCACTGAGCAGATTGAAATCGATCCGGTGAATCTCGGCATGAAAGAAGAGTTCACGTATGACGACGGACGGGTGGAAGAGCGGCTTTACCGCACATTTCAGGTGGACCCGGAAAAGTATAAAGGTTTGATCGGTTCTGCCGTGCTTTCCCGATATCCGGTCAAGCGAGCCGAAGTTTTTCAGCTCAAAAATCAACCGTATGACTGGTATTTTGACGAAATGCAGATCATCGCTCCGTTCAAAAAAGTTTCTCGCGTCGACTCTCAGCAGGAATTCCTGGCGAAGATTGAGCGTGAGATGCGGGTGGGAGGGAGGATTTATTTCCGCGTGGATCTCGAGGTTCCTGGATTGCCAGAAAATACACTTACGATTATTAACGTAAATCTCGAACCGAAAACCGACGCCTTCAAACGGGAACTTCAGCTGAAGGAAATTCTTGGATATATCCGGGAGATTCAACATCCGGTGGTGCTCGCCGGAAATTTCAATTCCGCGTCCGGAGATTTAAGCGCATTTACGGCGAAGCGGGAAATACGCCGCGCTATTACGGACCCGAATTTTTTGATTTCGCCCGTTATTTCAGTTCTTGTTCCCGGCGGGTTGTTTATGAATGTTACACGTCAGGTCTTGAACTTTTCGAAAAATTATCATAATCCGTCCGGCGGAAATTTTCCTGTGCTTGCGCCAAACCGCGTGCGCAGCATGTTCGAGACGCTTGAGAGATTCCGTTTCGTGGACGGGAAAACATTCGATTTTCGCGGCTCGCCAAAACGATCGATTAATGCCAAAATGGCTCCGCTGGCCAACTCGAATGAAAAAGCAGGCGCAGGCTACAAGACAACTTTTGATACTTATCAATCCCTGTACAACATTACCGGATCTTTCAAGCTTGACTGGATTTTTGTGAAGCCGGCAAATCTTATGCATCCGTTTGATCCTAAGGGTGCGTATCAATTTTCACCCCATTTTGGGATGACCCTGCAGGAAATGAACCGCAGTCTCACTCAGAGCATTTCCGATCATTCTCCCGTTGTTGTGGACCTTCCGATTGGGGAACCCATGATTGAGGAATACGCCGACCTGAACCTCATGAAACAGCCCAAAAAGCCCGGAATGAAGGGCTAACTCTTTCCATTAAATCTGCCGTTAATTATGTTAATCTTGTTTGTAGTAGCGGCTTTAGTCGCTCTAAAATAGCGAATAAAGCCGCTACGACTAACCTGGAGTTCCGTCATGGACATCATTGACCGCAAGAAACTCGGTGAAGAAAAGGCCAAATCCCTTGAGCTGGCAGAGGAGTCGCGCGAGCAGGAGTGGCAATTTCCCAGTTTTGCCCTCGAACTTTTTTCCGGAAACTTAAGATGGGACATGATTCATCCGTATCCGGAGCAGGACCCGGAAGATAAACGCATTGGCGATGAATTCCTCGCGCGCCTCGAAAAATTCCTGAAAGAAAATCTTGACGCAGATGAAGTCGATAAAACCTACATTGTTCCCGAAAAAGTTATTAAGGGTCTCGCCCAAATGGGCTGTTTCGGAATCAAAATTCCGAAAGAATACGGCGGTCTCGGCTTTTCGAAAGTAAATTACAACCGCATTGTCGGCATGGTGGCCAGTCAATGCGCATCGACGGCCGTTTGGCTTTCCGCGCATCAATCGATCGGTGTGCCTCAGCCGCTGCTGCTTTTCGGAAATGAAGAACAGAAGAGAAAATATCTTCCCCGTTTCGCGAAAGGCGAAATTTCTGCGTTCGCTCTCACCGAACCCAATGTCGGATCCGATCCCGCTCAAATGAGTACGACCGCGACACCGGTAGACAACGGTGAATTTTATCTGATTAACGGTCAAAAATTGTGGTGCACGAACGGCCCAGCGGCGGATATTCTCATCGTCATGGCCCAAACGCCGCCGAAGGTGGTTGGCGGCCGGGAAAGAAAACAAATCACCGCGTTTATCGTCGAAAAAAATATGCCGGGTTTTGAAGTCGTGCATCGCTGTTCGTTTATGGGGCTTCACGGCATTCAAAACGGATTAATTCGCTTCAACAATGTAAAAGTTCCAAAAGAAAATATTTTGTGGGGTCTCGGTCAGGGGCTGAAATTGGCTTTGATTACACTCAATACCGGCCGTTTGACGATTCCCGCGGCAGCCTCTGCAGTCGGACGGGTATGCTTAAAAATTTCCCGCGATTGGGCCAATGATCGCAATCAATGGGGCTCCGTGATCGGAAAGCATGAAGCGATTGCTCAGAAAATTTCATCGATGGCGTCGAACCTTTTTGCGATGGAAAGCGTGACCTGGCTGACGACGCTGTTTGCCGACAAGCATTTGATGGATATCCGGCTTGAGGCCGCGATCGCGAAATTGTTCACGACGGAATGTGCGTCAAAAATCGCGGACGATACCGTTCAAATTCGCGGCGGACGCGGATACGAAAGTTCACTTTCGCTGAAAGCCCGGGGAGAAAAGGGAATTCCGGTGGAAAGGATTTACCGCGATGCGCGCATCAACACAATTATCGAAGGCACGTCAGAAATTATGCGCCTATTCATCGCGCGCGAAGCGATGGATCCGCATGTGAAGCGGATTATGGCGGTGATGAGTCCGAAACGGAACCTCATCCAAAAATTCACGGGACTCATTCAGGCCGGAATTCATTACGCCTGGTGGTTTCCTGCGCAATGGATTTATCTGCCGAAAAATTTGGGGAATATTGATCCGGTTCTGAAGAAACATGTGCGCTACGTGGACCATACGAGTCATCGTTTGGCGCGCAATCTTTTTATCGCGATGGGGAAATATCAGCAGGGACTCGAAAAGAAGCAGGGAATTCTTTTCCGGCTGGTGAATATCGGCGAGTGGCTGTTCGCGATGGCCGCGACCTGTTCGCAGGCTCAGTTGCTGCTTTCCAAAGATCCGAACGGCGAGGGAAAGAAAGCCAAACAGCTTGCCGATTTGTTTTGCCGTCAGACCCGGAAAAATGTTGAGAATGAATTCAGGAATTTATTCACCAAAGATGATCCTTTCGCCTACAAAATCGCCCTCGAAATTCTGAACGGCGAATTTGAATGGATGGAGAAGGACATCATAAAACCCAACTAAATGCTCGTAGTAGCGACTTTAGTCGCTATTTCGATAGCGAATAAATTCGCCGCTGCAAACTTATGACCCACGAAATAATTTTATTCCTCGGCTACTACATAGCAGGTCTAGCACTTAATTTGACTCCGTGCGTCTATCCCATGCTTTCCGTCACCGTTTCTTTATTCGGGGCTCAGAACGAGGGGGACGCTCAGGATAACCGGGTTTTAAAGGCCACGGTTTATGTGCTGGGCATGGCGACCATGTACAGCATTCTCGGCGCTTCTGCTTCGCTCACCGGCGGATTTTTCGGTGCCTGGCTATCGAATAAATGGGTTTTGGCGGGGCTCGGTACGTTGATGCTCGCGCTTTCCTTAAGCATGTTTGGCCTCTATCAATTTCAGTTGCCGGCCGGAATGCTGACGAAATTGAGCGGTAAGCGCGGATCCGGGCTGATCGGTATGTACGTCGCCGGCCTTGTGGTCGGCATATTCGCGGCTCCGTGTATCGGGCCTCCGGTGGTTGCGTTGTTGACGCTGGTCGCGACGAAAGGAAGCGCGGTATACGGATTCTTCGCGTTCTTCGTCATGTCGCTTGGACTGGGGACTCCATACTGGATTCTCGGCGTATTTTCAGGCGCGCTCAAAAAGTTGCCGCGTTCCGGGATGTGGCTGATCTGGATGGAGCGCGTGTTTGGTGTCGTGCTTATCGGAGTCGCATTTTATTTCTTTGCCCTCGCGTTTTTTCCCAAAGAACTGAAATGGGTGGTGCCGGCCGTGCTCGTGCTCGGCGGAATTTATCTCGGATTCATCGAAAAGGCAGGCAGCGACCGTGTTACATTCCGGAATGTGAAATGGATTTTCGGAGCGGCAGCGGTGGCGCTTGGAATCTGGTTTGCCGTTCAAATCCCTCAAAAAGTTTCCGGACTGGTTTGGGAGCCGTATGATGCGGCAAAATTCGAGACTTACCGCTCCTCCGGTCAGCCGGTTGTGCTCGATTTTTATGCGGATTGGTGTATCCCGTGCCATGAAATGGACGCGCAGACGTTCTCTCAAAAAGAGGTGGTGAAAGCGCTGGAACCCTTCAAAAAGGTGCGCATCGATGTTACGGACTTCAACGCGGAGCAATCCCGCAATCAGGTGGAAAAATTCAATGTAGTCGGTGTTCCTACCATGATTTTTTTCGATCGGAAAGGGGAAGAAGTTAAAAAATCCCGTATCGTGGGATTCGTGCCCCCGAAGAAATTTCTGGAAATGGTTGATCCAGTACTTTCGCAGGAATAATAACAGGGGTATAATCCTTCCTTATGAACGCACTCCAGGAATTTCTCGCTTTAGTAAGTGCCGAAGATTTTGATTCCCGATACAGTAAGGATATAACGGGCGAATTGTTTTTCGGCTATCCCATTCAGCCTATTATTGATGCCGAAAAAAAATTAAAAGATTCGAACGTCAGCTCGATCGCCTATTTTTCGATGGAATACGGGCTGGCTCCCAGTATTTATCACACATTACACAGCGTCGATCCGATTAAATCTCAGAATAAATTCGTTCAGCACAGCGTATTCTCAAATCTGCGGGCCATGGATAATTATTTTACGCTGCGCATCGATAAGCGCCTGGACCTCCCGATTTATAGCGGAGGGTTGGGCGTTTTGGCGGGGGACACGCTTAAGAGCGCGGCGGACCTTAATCTTTCCTTCACGGGCATCGGAATTTTGTGGAATGCCGGCTATTTCAAACAGAACTTCTGGTTTCAGGACGGCCAGCGTCCCCGTGAGATGTACTGGGATCCCACGACGTATCCGGGACTGATTCCTCTTAAAAACCGTGTTCAGCTGAAGATGGCGAAAGAAACTATTACGATCCGGCTTTGGAAATATTATGCATACAGTTATGATAAAAAATCAACGGTTCCTCTAATTCTCCTTGATACCAATTTGCCTGAAAATTCAGAATTCGTAAAAAAGCTAACCGGACAGCTTTACCGCGCGGATGACGAAGGATGGAAACTGTATCAGCGCCTCATTCTCGGAATGGGAGGGATCCGGGCGCTTGAGTCGTTGAAGTATACGGCCGACATCTTTCATCTCAATGAAGGGCATGCCGCGCTTGCCTTCGTGGAAAAGGCCAAGGGACTTTCGGCCCATGAGCTTGAAAATCTGAGAAGGCAATTTTGTTTTACCTGTCATACCCCCGTTGAGGCCGGCCACGACCGGTTTCACAAAAAGACGGTTGAATCTATTTTGCCGCATGATGAAACAAAAATTCTCGAACGATTTGGAACGGATTCCGGGAATCAAGCTCTCGTGAATCTGACGCTTTTTTCACTCAATGTTTGCGAGCGTGTGAATGCTGTAGCCCAAAAACACGGACAAGTCATGCGGCATCAGTTTCCGGCCTATAAAGACAGAATTCAGTCGATTACGAACGGAGTTCATACATACACCTGGCTTTCCCGGTCATTCTCAAAACTGTTTGAAAAATATGCCGCAGAAATCGGCCCCTGGGAAAAAGATCCTGCCCGGCTTCTCAATGTGACAAAACTTAAGCAATCACAGGATTTTCGCGCGGATCTATGGGCGGCGCATCAGGAAAATAAAAAGCATCTTTCCTGGCTGCTTCGCATGTGGAAAATTGATCCGGACGTGCTCACCGTTTGCTGGGCGCGGCGTATTGCGGCATACAAACGTCCCAGCCTGATCCTTCAGGATGTCCGGAGTCTTGTGAATTTGGGAAAGAAATTCGGAGGCATTCAGGTGATTCTGGCCGGAAAATCGCATCCGAAAGATAATCTCGGAGAAACGCACATTAATGACATGCTGGCTGCCATTGATCTGCTTGACCGTGAGCGTGATTTCGTCAGGGTGTTAATGCTTGAAAATTACGACACTTATTTCGGAAAACTGCTTACCTCCAGCGTAGATGTATGGCTCAATAATCCGCTTCCGCCGTTTGAGGCCTCAGGCACCAGCGGTATGAAGGCCATTCTGAATGGTGTTCTTCAACTGACAACGGTTGATGGATGGGTTGTCGAGGCTGCAGACAAACAGATCGGATGGTTTTTCGGCTACCGGCATTCGGGGGATGAAATAGGCAATGAATGGGATTTACGGTTGAAAGAGGACTCTGAAAATCTTTACCGCACGCTGGAACTGGTTTGTGACCTGTATTATCAGACGAATAAACGGGGAGAACTTGATATTAAGTCCCGATGGCTTGATATGATGATCGAATGCATTGCTCAGGCAGGTTTTTTTAATACACAAAGAATGGTGAAAGAATACGAACAAAGGATCTGGTCTATTCAAAAAAAGCCAAAGGTTTCTCAAACATCTCTTTAAATTCTCCGCTGTACGTATCATTGTGGCCCGCGCCTTGAAGCGTTAGATATTCCTTTCTCGCTGCAGCGGTATCATATAACTCACGAGACATTTCAATCGGGCAGATTTCATCGCCGGATCCGTGAATGAAAAAGACGGGCACTTTCAGGGTTTTTATTTTTCCGCGGTTATCGAATTTAAAATTGCCGACTAAAAAATCGGGCACCGGAAAATAATGTTTCTTGGCCATGTCCTGAAGCGATGAAAAAGCGCCTTCGAGAATAACGCCTTTTACCGGCTCGGAATTGGCCAGGTCAAGCGCCGGACTGGAACCGATCGACTCCCCGTAAATCAGAATGTTTTCCGGTTTAATTCCTTTATTGATGAGCCATTGATATCCCGCTTGACCATCCAAATATAAGTCCGTTTCACTCTGAATTTTCCCTTCGCTTTTTCCGAAGCCGCGGTAATCGATCAATAACACGGAGACATTCCGGTCAATCCATCCTTTGGCTTTTTCCAGCCGGTCGCAGACATTGCCCGCATTTCCGTGAAGAAAGAGAAGGGTGTATTTCGGCTTATGGGCAGGTAAATACCATCCGTGCAGGTTCACGCCATCTTTCGTGGTTACGGAAATATCTTCGTAAGCCAGGCCCAAATCGACCGGTGTTCTCCAGATATTATTTGAGGGGAAGAAAAGAAGGCTTGTGATCATAATCGTAAGTAATTTTTGAAGCATGAGTTGTGTCATATTAACAGAACTTAACCCCGGGCATCAAAAGAATTTAATGTGTTAGAGTTAATAATAAAGCGTAGAAGGTCCTGGGTTGAAACGGAGGAGCGGTTATGGCTAAAATTCTGATTCTGGATGATGAAATTGAAGTGGCTGCAACCTGCCAATGCATGCTGGAGGACTTGGGGCATAAAGCCGACATTGCGGTGAATACGTCCCAATTTCTCGATAAGTTGGAGGGAGAAAAGTACGACATTCTGATATCAGATATCTATATGCCCGGGATGGACGGATTTTTATGCTGCCGGCAGGCGATAAAAATTCGCCCGAATATCAACATCGTGATCATGACCGGAAAAACGGATTTGGACGAAGTGGTTAAGGAAGTGCTCGGGAGCTCGATCTTCACATTTTTAAAGAAACCGTTTGATTTGAATACCCTTGCCGGGGTAGTGAGTCAAATAGCGGTTAAGAGCGGAATTCAAAGAACTGCCGCCTAGAAAATAAAAATCCCGTTTGAGTGTTGAAATTCACATCCGTGTGTTTTTCTTCGCTCAAACGGGATTTGTTTTTAACGGGAGCAGGAAATACGCTCAACGATGCCGGCGATGTCCCGTTCCTTGATTGCTTGGTTCCGTCTGCTTTTCTCCTTAACGGCTTCTTTTGCGAGGTCTTTCAGGGATATAATCCCTTTCAGATGTCTCGCATTATCGACCACCGGAATCCGGTGAATATGGAATTTTTCCATCAATCTCGCCACACGGCGGATATTATCCGTCGGATGGACGAATTTCACACGGCGGAAGCTGAAATCCGCCAAACGGACTCTTTTTGCCGGTTTGTTTTTGCGGCTTAAATACAGGGCGAGATCCCTGTCGGTGATGACCCCTTGGAGAGTTTTCGACCGTCTATCCTTGACGACCGGAACGACACCGCAGTTGCGTGATTTCATGATCCACGCGGCTTTGTATACCGTGTCATTCAGAAGACAGAACCCAGGATTTTTGGTCATTAATTCCTGAGTTTTCATACGCACCTCCTTGACGTTGGTAGCGTCTTAGTAATAAGTATAGCCGAAGGTTTGAATTCCCGCGAATTTGGGGTAGAATCGTACCTATGTATTCCGTCAATAACCGCAATCAGCTGGTGTTCAATAATTCTGTTGTTGTGCCCGGGGTTTTCGAACTGGGGGAGGATCAACGGCTCCGTTACCGGATGATATCCGTTCCCGAAGAGCTTAAGATCTCCGGCATTGAATTTCCTGATAACTCGATTGAATTTAAGGGAGTTTGGTCTCTGGATTCCCGTCATCGGCTGCATTACCGGATCGCTGAATCCGAAGATGAGCTCATTCTCAGAGCGTCTTTTGCGGATCAGAAGGCTTACCGGCTGGTTTTCTCGGTGACGACTCCGGATCCTTCCGGAAATCAGGCCACACGGCTTTTTCAATTTGAAGGCCGTTGGGATGCCGATGCAAAAAACAGGATTCAATTTCTTCTTTCTTACCGTGATTCGAACCTGGGCCGGTTTGTTTTTGTAGGCGGGTGGAAAGCCGGAAAGAATCATGAAATCGTATACCGGTTCACAGAAGAAGAGCTGAAATCAGGCCGTAAGCGGGTTCAGACCATTATTTTCCGGGGAGTCTGGCAGATTTCCGAGCGCGGGTATCTGAACTATCTGGTGGAAGGCAAAAGCGATTCTTCCTTACGGTTCCGGGCGGAATTCGTCGGGATGGGGAAAGTCCGGGGGAAAAGATCGGAACTGGTTTTCAGAATCGGGATCGAAATCGAAGGGAAAGTCCGGCCTTTGAGGGAAATTGTCCGGATTTACGGCGAATGGAGGGTTGCCGGGCCCCTTGAGCTGGGGTTTGAAGTCGTTTACGCATCCGGTCAGCCGGATGAGATAAAATTAAAAGCGGCATATGAGTTTGTCGGGCGAGGTAAAATTGATCTGGAGTTATTCAATGAATCAGGAGAAGGTCTGGGCATTCAGATCACGGTTCTTACAAAAATATTTGGCGATAAGGCAGACTTGTTTCTTAGGGCCAGAGCTACTGAGAAGGAACAATCGGCCGAAGGAGGAGTGAAAATTAAATGGTAAATGAAAATTTTTCGCAAAAGCGCTGTAAACCCTGTGAAGGAGGTATCGCGCCTTTGACTTTGAATCAGTCGAAAGAATATTTGAAATCTATTTCAGGCTGGCAGATTTTGTCCGATGCAAAAAGTATTTCAACGGAATATGTCATGAAAGATTTTATGTCGGCAGTCCGTTTGATTCATCAAATTGCCGAAATTGCCGAATCGGAGGATCATCATCCCGACATTCATTTGTCGGCGTATCGCAAGCTCAGGATTGAGCTTTCCACGCATGCCATTAACGGACTCTCAGAAAATGATTTTATTCTCGCCGCCAAAATCGATAAACTTCCGAAGGAATTGAAAAAGTAGGGGTTCGTAGTAGCGATTTCAGTCGCTCAAAAGCAGCGGCTAAAGCCGCTACTACAAATAAAACCGTTACTGTTGTCCAGCGGTGTGGCAGGTGTCGCAGGAGTTGCCGGGCTTACTCCGGGATCCGCAGGAGTAGCCGGGGTGGCCGGAATAGCGCCTCTTTTTTGGTCAATTTTCCATCTTCGAGCCTATGTTGTTTTTTCTTCTCGATTTACGCTGCGTTTCTCTCTAGTTTCAAGGCTTCGCGTTTCGTCAATTCTCCGGACTTTACGCCCTGATTAATCCGCTTTTGCTATTTTTTTACGCCCATGTACTCGATCTGATAAATCTTGATGAGCGCAAAGGCGAGGGCGAGTATGACGGGTCCCATAAAAATACCGGTCAGTCCGTAAAGCTTGAGTCCGCCGAGTATGCCAAAGAAGAGAAGCAGAATGGGCAGCTTCGTTTTTTCTCCGATCAGGAGGGGTTTGAGGATATTATCCAGCAGGCTGATAATAAAAGTTCCGACCAGAAGCAAAGCCACGGCTTTTCCGGTTTCATGAATTGAGAATAAATAAATCACAAAGGGTACCCAGATCGTAGCGGCCCCCGTGACGGGAATCATGGCCGAAAGAAATGTGAGAAAACCGAAGAATACCGGAATCGGCAGGCCCAGAATCCAGAACATAAGCCCTGCGATGGTTCCCTGAATAATGGCTGTGAGCAGCTGTCCGCGAATGACCGCAGAAAGTGTTTCGCTGATTTTTTCGAAGAGAGTGTTTCTGTGCTTTTTTTCCATCGGCAGAACTTCCTTGATGGCATTCAGCCATCTTTCTCCGTCTACAAAGAGGAAGAAAAGCAGGAAGATAATCAGCAAGAGGTGGATGATAATTACCAGCACGTTTTTGGTGGCGCTGGTTAAAAGATGCGAAGCGTATTTGCCGATCGGTTTGGCCAGATTCAGAATGTATTCCGAAATGTTTCTTTGAAGCTCATCGGATTCTATGACATGCTTTAGAATCGAGTTGATAGGCTCGATTTTCTGGATTTCCGCCAAAGTTGTTTTCATATTTTCAACGGTGAATGTCTGGCTGGCCAGATCGTAGAGCCTGACGCCTTCAGTAATCGCGGAATAAATCAATGTTCCGATGATGGGAATGACCACGGTCAGCACGATCAGAGTTGTGATGACGGAACCCAGGGTTTGGTTGCCGCGCACGAGCTTGAGAATGCCTTTGTAAAGCGGATAGAAAATAAAAGCCAGGATACCGGCCCAGAAAACGGCCTGGAAAAAAGGGGACAATATCAGCAGAAGCTGATAGAGCACAAAAAGGAACAGCACGAAAAAAAAGCCGGCTACTATTTGGTCTCTTGTCATAGCATGATATATTATCGGCCTGGTGGAAGATAAACCAAAGGGGGATTCTATGAGGGTTTTGTCCGTCCTTACACTTGCGGTTCTGCTAAGTCTGCCTGGATATGCCCAGGGTCCTGATCCCAAAGAACATACTTATAATCCCGATTTACCGGAACAGTTGGAAGGAGAAATGATTCCCCTTGCAACCCGCGGGGGACTGGCGTTCCGCGCTTATGAGGTGAAATCCAAACAGCCAAGCGAGACGGGAATTTTGTTGATTCATGAGTGGTGGGGATTGAACGGTCACATGAAAGCCACAGCCGATCAATTTGCTTTACTGGGTTACAATGCGTTGGCAGTCGATTTGTACGGAGAAAAATCCACGGATAACCCTGAAGAAGCCGGCAAGCTGATGGAGGCCGTGAATTCAGATGAAGCGTTGCGCAAGCTGGAAACAGCTCTGGAATATTTTTCGCTCTCCAACAAAAAGATTGCGGTGATCGGCTGGTGTTTCGGCGGCGGATGGGCCCTTAAACTCAGCCTGGCCCGGCCGGAGCTTGTTTCTGCGACGGTCATTTATTACGGTGAACTGAATTCGGATCCGACAAGGCTGGCAAAACTTCAGGGGCCGGTTTTAGGCATATTTGCCAAAAAGGACGGCTGGATCACTCCCCAGCTTGTGGAAGCGTTTAAAGTCGGACTTGAACAAGCGGGTATACCGCATGAAATATACACTTATGATGCCGATCATGCTTTTGCCAATCCCAGCGGCAAACATTTTGACGAGTCGGCCTATAAAGATGCCTGGGCTAAAACACTTGAATTTTTGGGTAAGACTTTGCACAATACCGCTGAAGGAGAAAAGTAATGATCACGCTTGATTTAGGCTGCTGCGACAACAAGGTAAAAGGCACATATGGTGTTGATATCGATATTACGAACAAGCCAAATGTAGTTTTTAATCTCGACAAAAAACCTTATCCGATTAAAGACAGCTCTGTTGACCGGGTTTACGCCAAACACATTCTTGAACATCTCAACGATATCTACGGTATTTTTGCCGAGGCTTACCGTATTTTAAAAAACGGGGGGGAATTTATCGTTGAAGTGCCACATTTTTCAAGCCGCGTCGCCTATTCCGAGCCGGAGCATAACCGCTATTATTCCTATTTTATGTTCGACAAGCTGATCGCGAGCATTCCTTGCGACGTGATTCAGCGTGAAATCACCTTCCATAAGATATTCCGCACTTTGGGCATCAAGGCCCTGGCCAATAAATTCCCAGACACCTACGAAAGGTTTTGGGTTTATTACTTTCCTGCCGAAAATATAAAGCTGAAACTTCGCATTAAAAAATAACTTTTCCACTAAACCTTTCTGCCTTTGCTTCGTCTAAAGAGGTGAAAAGGGAGGATGTCTCATGGACAGAAGCACTAAAGAAATTTATATCGCTGCCATCGGTCTGGCGCTCATATTTGTGCTGGCGTGGAGTTCTCAAGCCCGTGCGGAAGAAGCCTCTCATCCGGCTGCTTCCGAGAGTTTTTCCTCTAAGCTCGAACGCCTCCAAAATTTGAAGCAAACCGATCCGGAAGCGTTCCGGAAATGGGTGGATGAGCATCAGCAGGGCCTGCGCGAGCGGATGGGAAATTTGAAGCAGACGAACCCGCAGAAATATCAGGAAATTATGTCACGAAAGAGCGAGCTCCGCGACCGGTGGGCGGCACAGCTCAGGCAAAAAAATCCCGCGCAGTACGATCGGTGGATGAACGGACGGCGTGCGCAGTTTAATCAGAGACTTCAGAATTTTAAGCAGAATAATCCGCAAGGGTATGAGCGATTGATGCAGCGGCGTGCGGCACGCCAGGCTCAGGTTTCTCCCAGACAGAGAATACAAAACAGAGACGAGCGCAGGCGTTTTTCAGCGGATGGAAAAGAAGAATGGGAGAGACGGCAGGCGGCCCGTGCTGCGCGCCGGGCGCAGCGAGGGAATCAATGATTTCCGGAAATTTCGAAACATATTCTGATGAGGAATTGGTTTTGGAATTCCAGGGCGGCAATGAAAAGGCCTTCGATTTTCTCGTGAAGCGATATCAGGAGCGCGCGATCCGGCTGGCATTTTCGATGATCCGGAATTGGGAAACGGCGAAAGAGATTTCCCAGAACGCTTTTGTGAAAACATATTTCGGACTGAAAAATTTTAAACGGGAATCGAAATTCGGAACGTGGTTTTACCGGATTGTCAGCAATCAGGCGCATGATGAAATTCGGAAGCTTGCTCGCGCTAAGGATGACACTCGGTCCGATTCGGTTTTGGAAACTAGAATGTCGCCGGAAGCCTCGCCGGCTCAGGTGATGGCCATGGAAGAAGAAAGGCGGCGGCTGGAGGCGGCTGTTGCTTCGCTTCCTGAGAATGAACAGAAAGTGTTTTCAATGCGTTATTTTAATGATATGCCGCTTCAAGAAATTGCAGACTTGCTCGGTGTTGCTCTTGGAACGGTAAAAGCACATTTGTTTCATGCAACCCAAAAGGTGAAGCATGCGCTGACAAAGAAAGAGGTGAGCCGCCATGAGTGATTATGAAAATTTCAACGAGCAGGAAATGAAAGACATCATTTCCAAATATAAGATTAAGCCCGTGCCGGAATCCATTATGAAAGACTATCTGTCCGGCGTCCGGTCGAAAATCGAAATCGAAAAATCCAAAGGACACGGATTCGGATTCCCCTCCTGGATGGGTGCCGTTGTTTTTACCTATACGCTTGCCCTTGCCTTCGCTTTCGGCGCTTACTGGGTGGAGGGAAGGCCGGAGCAGGGACTGTCCCCTGTTAGTAGTAGCGATTTTAATCGCTATTCAACAAAAGCGACTGAAGTCGCTGCTTCAAACCCCCGCCCCTCCAGCTTCGATATCAAAATCGAAAGCGACGCCGAACTCGCCGCGCTTCTTTCGGTTCTCGGGGAAGATGAGAATTTTCTCGATGAACAGGATTTGAGCGTTGAAATGGAAAGGATCGACAATTTTGAAATTCAAGGACCACAAACAGGAGTTATAAGATAGAATTACTTCATGATCGGTCTTGAGCTTGTCCAAGATCTTGCCATCGTCATGATGGTGAGTGCTGTCACTACGCTAGCTTGTAACGCACTTCGTTTGCCCGCGGTTTTAGGTTATATCATTGCCGGAATCATTATCGGTCCTCACACGCCTCCTTTTTCCCTTATTCAGGATGAAAAAAATATCGAGACTATTGCTAATCTTGGTGTGATTTTTCTGATGTTCTCCATCGGTCTTGAATTTAATTTAGACAAATTAAGAAAACTGGGCGTAACGGCATTAATAGCGACCACTCTGGAAGTACTGTTGATGATTTGGATCGGATATTCGCTGGGAAAATTGCTTGGATGGCAGTTGATGGACTGTCTTTTTCTGGGTGTAATTCTTTGCGTTTCCAGTACGACGATTATCGCCGCCGTTCTAATCGAGCTCAAACTGCTTAAAGAATTGTTCGCCCAAATAAGTATCGCAATTCTAATTGTTGAAGATTTGGTTGCCGTGTTGATTATCGCCATACTTTCCGCTCTTGCAATCAGCGGAACCGTGACGCTTGAAAATGTTTCTTTCGCATTCATCAAAGTTCTGTTGTTTATGGTGATTTCGATAGTTGTAGGACTTATGACTATTCCAAAAACGATCGATTTTATTTCCCGCCGCGGCAGCCATGAAGTGTTGATTGTGGCTATGCTCGGAATGTGTTTCGGACTTTCCGTATTGGGGGCAAAGCTCGGATTCTCGGTTGCTCTCGGCGCTTTTTTGGTCGGAGCCGTGATGGGAGAATCTAAAAATGTAGAAGTCTTAATTCAAAAAGTAGAACCATTGCGGGATATGTTTATGGCTCTCTTTTTCGTTTCGGTCGGAATGATTCTTGAACCAGTTATTTTAGTGAAATACTGGCTGCCCGTTCTTTTGATTACAGCAACCATGGTGATCGGAAAATATTGCGTTGTATCGTTCGGAGTGTTTTTGTCTGGGCATAACGCAAAAAATGCCATGAAAGTGGCCCTCAGCATGGTGCAGATCGGAGAATTTTCATTCATTATGGCCCAGTTAGGTGAGAGCGCCGGCGTTATCCGCCAGCCTCTTTTTTCTATTGCCGTTTCAGTGTCATTAATTTCCAGTTTTCTGACACCCTTTTTTATACGTTACAGCGATCAAATAGCCGGAGTGCTGGTGCAATTTGTCCCCAAGCGGCTGGCAACGTTCGGCGGATATTATACGAGCTGGATCGGAACTATATCTCACGAGGTAAAAAAAGAAAAACCAGAAATTACCGTGAAACGGGCGACGACAAATATTATTCCCGTACTGATCTACACATTTTTGATCGGCGGCCTATTTTATATGGGTTATCAGTTTTCTCCCCGTGGATTTGCCGAAATCAGCCGTTTTATTTTCAATCCGGGGATTGCTTCCTTTCTTTACTGGCTCGCGGTCGGCTGCATCATTTTTCCGTTTTGGGTGGGTTTGGTTTATTCTCTGGATAAATTACTGTGGAATGTATTTTTCGGCGAAAGCAGAATCACCCATGAGCTGGAAGAAAATAAAGCCGGAATTCCGCGGAAGCTTATTAGAATTATGTTCCGCGCCGGAATTTTTTTCGCTTTATCGCTTCTTGCGCTTTCAGTAAGTTCGCCGTTTCTGCCGAATATTCCGATTCTTTTAATAATCGGCGGCGGCCTCTCATTGATGAGCTTCTGGTTCTGGGCTCTTGTTACGCGTTTTCAGTCGCATTTGGAAGATACTGTGAAGATGGTTTTCGAAAAAGAAGAACCCGGCGCCAAAAAAGCCGAGCAGGAAAAAGCAAGGCATGAGCTTGAGGAACTGATTAAGCGCGAATATCCGTGGGAAGTGCTTACGGAAGATGTCATTGTTCCGTATAAGCAAACCGCCGTGAACCAGCCTATTCGGGATCTCAAACTTCCGCAAATTACGGGCGCCATGATCATGGCCATTTACCGGGTAGAGGGAACAATGGTGAATCCTTCGCCCCATACAATCATCATGCCGGGAGACGTTCTCGTTGTGATGGGGGAACAGGAGCAGATTCAAAATTCTATCCGTTATTTAAGCGAGCTGATGTCAAAAGCTCCCGTTCTTGTGGCGCAGGATAAGCCGTTAGCATTGAAAATCTCAATTGAGGAAATTTCACCTGCAGTCGGGAAAACGATTGCTGAGTTAGGTCTTCGCGCAAAAACCAGCGTCAGTGTGATCGGCCTTCAGCGCGCCGATGGGTCATCCATCACAAATCCGCCGCCTAACACTCAAATCCTTGCCGGAGATACGGTTATTCTCTTCGGCACCGAGGAGCAGATCGAAAACGCCCGCCTGATTTTGTTGGGGTGACAAATAGCTGACGGAGTGGTAAAATCCCGCCTTTCCTGACCCCTTTAAAAGGAGGAAGTTCCCAATGAAGATTTATGACGATATCACTAAAACGATCGGAAATACGCCCTTAGTGAAGCTGAACCGCATGGCCAAGGGCATTGATGCCACGATTTTACTCAAACTCGAATTTTTCAATCCGCTTTCAAGCGTGAAAGACCGTATCGGAAGCGCCATGATCGAAGATGGCGAGAAGAAGGGTCTGATTAATAAGAATACCACGATTATTGAGCCGACAAGCGGTAACACGGGAATTGCGCTGGCTTTTGTTTGTGCCGCGAGAGGATACAAATTGATTCTTACTATGCCCGAGACCATGTCGATGGAACGCCGCACGCTGCTTAAACTTTTAGGTGCCGAATTGATTTTGACTCCGGGGGCGGAAGGAATGAAAGGCGCTGTCCGTATCGCCGAAGAACTGGTCGCGAAAACTCCGAATTCGTATATGCCTCAGCAATTCAAAAATCCGGCCAACCCGGAAATTCATCGCAAGACAACCGCCGAAGAAATCTGGAATGACACCGACGGAAAAGCGGATGTGTTGATCGCGGGAGTCGGAACGGGCGGAACTTTAACCGGTGTCGGCGAAGTGATCAAAAAACGCAAGCCTTCGTTTAAATGTGTCGCTCTTGAGCCGGAAAATTCGCCAGTCATTTCCGGAGGAAAGCCGGGTCCGCACAAGATTCAGGGAATCGGCGCCGGGTTTGTTCCCGACAACCTGAACACCAAAATGGTGGATGAAGTGATCAAGGTTTCCAACGAAAACGCTTTCGCAATTGCACGCCGTCTTGCGCGTGAAGAGGGAATTCTCGGAGGAATTTCTTCCGGCGCCGCTGTGTGGGCCGCGTTGGAGTACGCAAAGCGGCCCGAGGCGAAGGGAAAAATGATCGTGGTGATTATTCCTTCAAGCGGGGAACGCTATCTTTCCACCGCGCTGGCCGACGAAGCCCGTCAGGAAGCGATGAATTTACAACCAGTATCGTAACGGAGAACAGAAGACAGAAAACTGAGTACAGAAAATATCTGTTCTCTGTGCTCTGTTTTCTGTAATCTTGTGATAATGAAACGTATCCGAATTCTAGATTACATATTACTGCTGCATTTGTTCGAACTTCCAGAGGAAAAAATGGACTGGTGGGCCCGGCTCACATTTATCGGGTCTATTGTCCTTTTTGGATGTTCGCTGATATTTTCTCTGCTGATTTTTAGCGGGCCGTTTTCGAATAAAGCAGGGCATCTGTCGCTGCTCGCTAATATATTTTATTTTTCTTCCAGCATTCTGTCGTTTCTGGTCGCATCACTTCAGGATTCCGACACTCGCGCCAGATTGCTTTGGCTGTCTACCGTTGTTCTTCTCATTGGTTCGCTGATTTTAGTCGGCGCACTGATAGCCATTTATTCGGCGGCTCCGCTGATTGCCCGCTAAATATTCCCGTCCTTCAGGCCGTATTTATGATTGTCCCTTCGGAGATTAAATGAATCCCCAAACCGCAGCTGAATTAATCCTGTTAGGCATTTTGCTGGTCTTTTCCATCTTTACTTCTCTGTCTGAAACCTCTCTTGTTTCGGTGAGCAGAATCAAGCTTAGGCAGCGCATGGCTAGCGGATCCCGCACTGCCCGGCAAGTGCTGAGGATTCTGGAATCACCGGAACGGCTTTTTGGAACAGTGCTCGTTGTCAACAATATCGCCAATCTGCTTGCAGCGTCTCTTGCGACGGCCGTGGCTTTTGATCTGGTCCAAAATGAACAGGAAGCCATTGCTTTGGCCACGGTTGTCATGACATTTTTGGTCATTGTCGGCGAAGTGACTTCCAAAACGATCGCGATTAAACGGTCCGAATTTATTTCCAGGATGGTGGTGTATCCGATCCGCCTGCTGATTTGGATTTTTACTCCTATCGTGGCGATTTTCACTTTAATCACCCGGCTTTTCATGAAACTTTTCGGGATCCCTTTCAGAGAAAGCAAATCGCTTGTCACGGAAGAGGAAATCAAGGCGTTGATCACGCTCGGCGAGCAGGAGGGGGCGATTGCCCGCGAAGAAGGCCAAATGCTTCAGAAAATTTTCCGGTTCGCCGACATGACGGTCCGGGAGGCCATGACTCCCATCTCCGATGTTGTGGCATTAAATATCAAATCCACGTATGAGGAAATCATGAAAGCCGTCGTAGATTCGGGCTATTCCCGTCTTCCCGTTTATGAAGGCAAGACGGACAACATCGTCGGAATCGCCCAGGTGAAGGATTTACTCGCGTTCTGGGATCACCGCGAGCTCATTATTCTGCAGGATGTGATGGATCCGCCGATGTTTGTTCCGGCTTCAAAAAGACTGAGCGACCAATTGAAGGAATTTCAGCGGGGGCAGTCTCATATGGCCGTCGTTGTCGATGCTTTGGGAAAAGTCATCGGCATTATGACTCTGGAGGATATTATCGAAGAAATTGTCGGAGAAATTCAGGATGAATATGACGCGCGTTTTACGGAAATTGAGCAGGTGTCCCCCGGAGTTTATGCTACGAGCGGATATTGCCGCCTTCAAAAGGTGAATGATTTGCTGGAAGTGAAACTTCCCGACAAAGAGTTCGTGACTTTAAACGGTTATATGATTCACACTTTGGGACATGTCCCAAAAGCCGGAGAATCAATTCAAGTCGGAGACATAGAATATGTTGCCCAAAAGATAGAGGGACATCGAATTATCCGAGTGGAAATTAGAAAGAAATTGTGATAAAAAGGCGGCCTTATATCATCGCAGAAAGGAATAAAGTTCATGTCTGAAGAGAAGAAAGAAGAACAGAAAAAAGAAGAGCCGAAGAAAGAAGAAAAACCCCAGGCAAAAGCCCCCGAGGCAGCTTCTCAAGCAGCACCGCAGGCAGCTCCCAAACCCGCCGCGGCTGGAGGAGAGAGCGGAGAGGCCAAGAAGCCCAAACTAAGCAGCCTTTCGCTCAAAGAAGTTGATGAAGAACTTAAAAAGTGCCAGGAAAAAATGGGCGGTCTGTACTCGCAATATGCACGTTTTTTGCTGGCACGTAAAAAGGTTCTTTCAGGCAAGTGAGGGTCGGGGCATTATCCGACACACTCATCCCGGGCTTTCCGCCATTGGGCGGATCCGCCGCTGCGCAGACCCGGGATCTAATTATTTAATCTAAGGCTTATATCCCTTTTTGCCGATTATCAGTTAACGCATTCAGTATGGCAAAGGTATGTCTATGGGAACTATGAAAAAACTGATAATACGCTCATCTATTATCGTATTGGCTCTCTTTATTGCGAGTTGTGCCACGCGCGGACCGGTCAGCCCGGGGCTGCGCGGCGGTGTTTATCATACCGTTGAACCCGGCCAGACTTTGTGGCGAATCTGCCAAACTTATCGTGTTGACATGAAAGAAGTGATGTCGCTTAACAAAATTGTTGATCCCGCCAAAATTGAAAAAGGGCAGAAGATTTTTATTCCCAGAACCCAGCAATTCAGAAAAGTTCAGCCGACAACACGATGGACTCATATCGTGATCCATCACAGTGCTACTTTTGCCGGGAATGCCGAGGTATTCGATAAACAACACCGGCAACGGGGATTTTGGAACGGGTTGGGCTATCATTTTGTGATCGATAACGGCACGAATAACCGCCGCGACGGGCAGGTGGAAATCGGGCACCGCTGGACGCGCCAGATGGATGGGGCCCACTGCAATGCCATGAATATGAATAAAGTGGGTATTGGGATCTGCCTGGTGGGCAATTTTGACGAAGAGTCGGTTTCTTCTTCTCAGTTTAACTCATTGACCACTCTTGTTACCCAGCTTCGCCGTCAATTTAATATCCCGATGGAAAATATCATTCGGCATAATCAGGTCACCGGTAAGGCTACGGATTGTCCCGGGCATAATTTTCCTTGGGAAGAATTTAAGCAAAGAATCAATATCGAAGTGGCCCCTTCCAGTAATACCGCTACAATTGCTCAATACCGTTAGTGAAAAAAAATAAAAAAAAGGGGTCAGACCCCTTGTTCACAAGGGGTCTGACCCCTTTTTTTTATTTGTCCTCTTTCCTCCTGGCACGTTTTCTGCTATCCTCTCCGGAACATTGTCTCACAACAATTAAGGAGGAAAGCATTCATGTTTCTTAAGAAATTACTCAAATCAAGCATGTTCAAATGGGTAATGTTTTCAGGGCTTTTTTTCCTGATTCCCATTGCGAATCTGTTTGCACAGGAAGCATCACCTATCAGTGCGGGTGATACATCATTTATTTTATTATCAGCGGCCTTGGTCATGATTATGACGCCGGGCTTAGGCCTTTTTTATGCGGGTATGGCTCGGACCAAAAACGTGCTGAACACGATCATGGAAAGCTTCATTATCCTTTGCTTGATCAGCGTTCAATGGGTGCTTTGGGGTTATTCATTATCTTTTGGTCCCGATATTTCCGGAGTCATCGGAAGCTTGAAATGGTTCGGCTTGAGCGGGGTCGGCCAGGAAGCGAACGCGGATTATGCGGCAAGTATTCCGCATATTGCATTCTGCGTTTTCCAGATGATGTTCGCGATTATAACACCGGCTCTTATCACAGGAGCTGTTGTGGACCGTTTTAAATTCAGCTCACTTATTATTTTTGCCTTGATTTGGGCAACGGTTGTTTACAATCCGCTTTGCCACGCGGTTTGGGGGGTCGGCGGATTTATCCGCAATATGGGCGCGCTGGATTTTGCCGGCGGAACCGTGGTGCATATCAGCTCCGGTTTTTCGGCGCTTGCGGCCTGTTTGTTCCTCGGAAAAAGAAAAGGTTACGGAGTGGAAGACATGTCTCCGCACAATCTCACGATGACGATTGTCGGCGCATCCCTGCTCTGGTTCGGCTGGTTCGGATTTAACGCGGGCAGCGCTCTTGCCGCGGGCGGACTTGCGACAAGCGCGTTCCTCACCACGAACACTGCGGCTGCAACCGCGGCTTTAACCTGGATGATTACAGAATGGGTTATCAAAGGGAAACCGACGGCTCTCGGTATCGTGTCCGGTGCTGTAGCGGGTTTGGTTGCGATTACTCCTGCGGCCGGGTTTGTCACTCCGATGGCTTCCATCTGCATCGGCGGTCTTGCCGGAATCGTTTGCTATTTGGCCATTCTCTTAAAGGTGAAAGTGTTCGGTTATGATGATTCACTGGACGTTTTCGGCGTGCACGGGGTGGGCGGAACTTTGGGTGCTCTTCTCACCGGTGTGTTTGCGACGAAACTGGTCAATTCAGCAGGAAATGACGGGCTTCTGCATGGAAATCCGCAGCTGCTCGTTACTCAGGCGATTGCCGTCGCGATCGCAGCGTCTTATGCGTTCATTATGACTTTTGTGATTTTATTCGTCATCAATCTGATTATGGGCGTCCGTGTGAAACAGCAGGATGAAGAGACGGGTCTTGACCTGACTCAACACGGCGAATCAGGTTATAATTTATAGAGTGAGGCGCCGGTTTTTTGGCGCACTTATCCCCGCGAGGGCGGGGATCCAATTTAACAGGAGGAGATATCCATGAAGAAAGTTGAAGCAATTATTCGGCCTAGCACCCTCCAAAAGGTTTTGGATGCGCTGGCTGTAGCCGGATATCCGGGTGTGACCGTGTCGGAAGTTCAGGGACACGGAAAGCAGAAGGGGATCACGCAGGAATACCGCGGGCAGTCGCACGAAGGGCTTCTTCACAAGCTGAAACTGGAAGTCATCGTTGAAGACGGGGAAGCCAAGAAGCTCGTGGGAGCGATTCAGAAAGCTGCAAAAACAGGAGAAATTGGAGACGGAAAAATTTTCGTCAGCCCTGTGGATGAAGCAGTCCGCATTCGCACCGGTGAAGTCGGAGCCGCCGCGATTTAACCATCAGTTCTCCTTCAAAGATGGCCGACTAGCAGTGTCGGAAGGCCATCTGTGTTGTGAGCAATGAGCCCGGACGGGATTAGCAGTGTCGATCCTGCCCGGGCTTTTTTTAGTGTAAAGGGGTCAGACCCCTTGAAAAAGGGGTCTGACCCCTTTACACTCTTTCCTTATGACATTAGCTCGAAAACTAGCCCATTACGCTCATTCCTTAAAATTCAACCATCTTCCGAAAGAAGCGGTGCTTGAAGTGAAACGCCGTGTCATTGATTCGCTCGGCGCCGCCGTTTCGGCATTCCATTCAGAGCCCGGAAAAATTACGCGTGAAATTTCAAAATCCGGAAATGGCAACTCTACCGTAATCGGAACCCGTATCAAAACCTCCATGCCCCTGGCAACATTTGCCAACGGCAGTCTCATCCGCTATTGGGATTACAACGATACGTATCTTTCCAAAGAACCAGCGCATCCCAGCGACAATCTAGGAGCGATTCTATCCGTCGCTGAATCGGAAAAAAGTTCCGGACGCGATTTTATCACCGCTGCCGTCCTGGCCTATGAAGTGCAGTGCCGGCTTTGCGATGCGGCCAGCCTGCGCACGCGCGGCTGGGATCACGTGACTTATGGTTCTTTTTCCGCCGCCTGCGGAGCCGGTTATTTGATGCGCCTGACGGAAGAAAAATTGGAACATGCTCTTGGGATCGCCGGTGTGGCCGGAATGGCGCTGCGTCAAACCCGTGTGGGAGAAATTTCACATTGGAAGGCTCCGGCTTTCGCCAATGCTGCCCGGAACGCGGTGTTTGCCTGCGAGCTGGCAAAACTTGGAATGACAGGGCCGGCCCCGATTTTCGAGGGGGAGAAGGGATTTCATAAACTTGTCTCCGGTCCGTTTAACCTTAGAACGTTGGGCGGAGCTAAGACTCCATTCAAAATTTTAGAGTCCTATATCAAATATTATCCCGTCGAATACCACGCCCAGGCCGCCGTTGAAGCCGCGATCAGGCTGAGACCTAGGCTTCGCAGTATTGCTAATATTCAGAAAATCGAAGTCGATACTTATGATGTCGCGGTGGAAATCATCGTCAAGGATCCTGAAAAGTGGAAGCCGAAATCGCGCGAGACGGCCGATCACAGTTTGCCTTATATCATCGCCCGCAGTTTGCTGGACGGAAAAATGACTTTAAATCAGTTCTCTGACTCGAAAATTCATGACCCGGCGGCGCTCCGGCTGATGGCGAAAATGAAAATCCGTGAAGACAATAAAATGACGCGCGCTTATCCGTCCACGCTTCCGATCCGCATCAAAATTTGGGAAAAAGGCGCGGAACCCGTTGAGGAAACTGTTGATATTCCCCGGGGACATTACAAGAATCCGATGACGGACAGGGAAGTGGAAGAGAAATTTCTCCGTTTGACTCATCCGTTTTTGAGTTCATCCCAACAGGAAAATATTCTGGATTTTGTGTGGACGCTTGAGAGGCAGAATAATTTGAATCATCTGATGAAGGAGCTAACTGTAAGTTCGTAGTAGCGACTTCAGTCGCTTCCGCCAAAGAAGGATCCGCCTCCGGCGGAAAAAAAAGCGAATAAATTCGCTACTACAAACCGAGATATATGAAATCACTTCGAAAAATATTAAAGTCCGGCAAAACTCTCGTGCTTCCCGGTGCTATTAACGCCGCAGTGGCGCTCCTCATTCAAAAAGTAGGATTCCCGGCCGTGTATATTTCCGGCGCCGGAATTTCCAACGGGTTGGCCGGTCTACCGGATCTTGAGCTGATTCGCCGTGAGGAAATGACCCGGGCCGCTTCTTATATCGCAAAAATCGTGAACATTCCTGTTCTGGCGGATGCCGATACCGGTTTTGGCGGCCCGGCCGAGACGGGTAAAACTGTGCGTGAATTCGAGAAAATCGGAGTGTCGGCAATTCATATTGAAGATCAATTCTCCCCCAAACGCTGCGGACACTTGGAAGGAAAGTCGCTCATTTCAACGGAAGAAATGTGCGCGAAAATCCGTGCGGCGGTGAAGGCCAGAAAAAACAAAGATTTCATGATTTTTGCGCGTACGGATGCCCGTTCCGTAGAGGGATTAGACAGTGCGGTTGAAAGAGCACAAGCCTACGTCAAGGCCGGTGCTGACGGAATTTTTCCCGAAGCTCCCGGAAGCATTCAGGAATTCAAAATTTTCAGAAAAAAAATTCTAGTTCCGCTGATTGCAAATATGACTGAATTTGGCAAAACCCCCTATATTTCTGTTAGACAGTTTGAACAACTTGGGTATAATATCGTTCTTTTCCCGCTCAGTGCGTTTCGCGTCATGATGAAGCAGGCGGAAGAGTTTTTGGCTTATCTCAAGATTGCCGGAACCCAGAAGAAATATTTGCCCAAAATGCAGACGCGGAGCGAGCTTTATGAGCTTTTGCGGTATAAAGATTTTGAAAAAATGTTGATGAAACGGAAATAGTTAGATGACAGAACGTTCCCCAGCACAATCCGGTCTTGAAGGCATTATCGCAGGCGCTTCGTCCATCTCCCAGGTAGACCCTTCCGGCGACAAACTCATTTACCGCGGGTATGATGTCCGTGAGCTCGCTGAAAAATCCACCTATGAAGAAACCGCTTATTTGATCCTGATGGGGAAGCTGCCCACATTAAAGCAGTTGGAAGAATTCAAAGCCAAGCTCGTGGCTGAGCGCGAACTTCCCAAAGGTTTTTCTGAAATTTTCAAGAATATGCCCAAAGCGCCGTCCGTGATGGATAAATTACGCACAGCCGTATCGTTTCTGGGGCTTTATGATCCGGACTGCGGCGATGATTCTCACGCCGCCAATATCCGCAAATCGATTCGTCTGGTGGCGAAAATGCCGGTGCTGATCGCGGGCTGCTTTTACATTCCGCAAGGCAAACCGGTGCCTGCTCAAAATCCAAAATTTTCTCACGCAAAAAATTTTCTCTATCTTCTGACCGGAAAAGAAAAAGATGATTATTCCGTCAAAGTGTTTGACGCATCTCTGATTCTTTACGCCGAGCACGGGTTCAACGCTTCTACATTTGCCGGGCGCGTGACGATTGCGACGCAATCCGACATTTATTCCGCGGCGACTTCTTCCATAGGAACGCTCAAGGGAAGTCTTCACGGGGGAGCCAACGAAAAAGCCATGGAAATGCTGCTTGAAATCGGCGATCCGGCCAAGGCTGAAAACTGGATACGTACCGCGCTCAAAGAAAAGAAAAAAGTGATGGGATTCGGCCACCGTGTGTACAAGGTTCAGGATTCCCGCGCACCGATCCTAAAAAAAATGCTCGTGGAATTTGCTCAAAAAACGGGCAACATGAAATGGGTGCAGATTTCCGACGTGGTGGAAAAAGTCATGAAAGAGGAAAAAAATCTTTTTCCGAATGTCGATTTTCCCTGCGCGGCCCTTTATTACGAGCTGGGTCTTGCGATTGATTTATACACGCCGATTTTCGCCGCCGCCCGTATGGCCGGCTGGTGCTCCCACGCGATTGAGCAGCTGGACAACAACCGTCTGATCCGTCCGGAATGTGAATACACCGGACCCAGCAATCAGGCGTATGTTCCGATTGAAAAAAGAAACTGATTTCCCGTCACCGTTAACCATGAAAAATAAATTATTTCAGACAACCATTTTGGGTTTATGCGCCCTTATCCTGTTTTCCGGATTTCTGTGGTTTGGAAAAAAAGAAGAGGGAAGCAAGCAATCGATCGCTATTCTTCCCGTCGATAAATGGGTGGGACGTCCTTTGACCACTCATGTTGAGCATAAAATGGGGCAGGATTTCCTGGACAGGGCTTTCGGCGGAAAAGTGAATCTTGAGTTTATGAGCACGCAGAAATATACGCGTGACCCCACCTATGTCACGAAGCGAATTTATGTGACTGTCGGCAGGAAGCTCCGCCGCAATTATGAAGTGGCCGATCCGGTTCAGGTGTTTAATCATTTCAACACACTCGCGCTGCGATTCAAAGAAGTGGATCTAAAAGAATTTGCGCGCCGAGTTCCCGCGGATGCTTACATGTTCATTACCGTCACGCAATGGGACACCGATGAATTTGATAAAACCGGGATCATGTACGGGGGGTATATGGTGCAGCTGATTGACGGAAAAACTGAGAAACTGATTTGGGAGAAACACGCGGAAAATAAAAGATTGCGTATCCGGCAGAATCAAAATGATATTGGTTCTTACGCGAAATATTACGATGAACTGATTGAGCTGTTTGCTCTGGAAATCATTAAAAAGTTTCCACGCAAAATTCAGGTTCCGAGCCAGCCCTTTGAGGTTCAGGCTCAAAAGACGACAACACAACAATAGAAGGTAATCATGCCGCTTCATTACGGATGGCTTCCTGTCGGTCCCGAGGAAGTCCGATTTGTTGAAGGCGGGGAAGGGGCTCCGGTCGTTTTTCTGCACGGCGCGCTCGGTTCGCTTGAAATGACCCGTCCCGCCGCTGAAATTCTTTCCCGTGATTTTCACGTCTTTTCTTTTGACTTGCCCGGATTCGGAAGTTCCAGAAAAAATGACGTTTCGTACACGATTTCCTATTTTGCCGATTTTCTTCATAATCTTCTTGAACGCCGAAAATTTTCCCGTCCGACTTTGATCGGAACTTCACTGGGAGCAAGAATTGCCCTTGAATTTTGCCTGAAATACCCCACCGAGATGAATAAACTGGTTCTGGTTTCGCCTGCCAGGATTCTTGATTCGGCGGTTGACTTGAGGGGGATCCTGGCTTTGGTTTTTCTGCGGGAGTTTTTTATGAAGTTTTATTTGAGTCCGTCGCGCGTGAAGAGAATGATGGAGAAGCAGTATCACGGGGCCCATGCCCGGCTTAAAGAATATTGGAAAACTAATCCTGCACTTCAGGATCAGACGGAGCATCGCCTGTGGATACGCGCTTTAACCCGGGCCGTACGGTCGCTTTTTCTGTCCCCGGCGGGAAATCGGATCGGTGAAGCGGCCCGTCCCACGCTGATCGTATCAGGCACCGATGACACGGACTCTCCAGTGACTGAATCTGAACAGCTTCATGCCGCGATTCCGGGATCGCATCTGGAAATTGTGAAACATGCGGGTCATTTTTTGATGCTTGAAAGACCCGAGGAATTTGCGAGAATAGTCTCAAATTTCATTCTGCTTGAAACCAAAGTCGGTGAACTATGATCGGAAAATGGGGAAATAAGAAATCTAAAGTCATTGCGGATGCAGGGGAGAAGCTGAAGGCCATTGCTTCGAGGCCCAATTTCATGGTTCAGGCGGTATCGATTGCGCTGATCGTTTTTCTGGCGCTTCCTTTCTTCAAATTTCTCTTTAACTTATTCATGCAGGGCGGCGGGTTTTCCCTGGCCGCATTTCAGGATGCTTTTCTGACCCGCACTTCCTATTTTCTGATTCAGGAAACCTTTCTTATTGCTTTGGGCGCGGCGGTTCTCGCGTTTCTCATCGGGGTTCCTCTCGGATTCTTTTTTTCTGCAACAAGATTTCCACTGAGAAGAGTGTTTCTCTCCGTTTTAATCGCCCCGCTTTTTATACCGGCTTATCTCTGGGCATTGGGTTGGGACATGATTATAGGCCGCAGGGGCTATCTGGAAGAGCTTCTTTGGGAGGGAGCCGGCGATTTTACGGGAGCGTTTCTTCTGAGCACTCCGGGCGCGATTTTTGTGCTGGGACTTTACTTTGCCGGTTTGGCAGTTCTTTCCGTTGTGCTTTTTCTGAAACTTAAAATCAATGATTTTGCGTTAGACTCCAGAGAATCCTGGCAGGGTAATTTTCTCCGGTTTTTGAACCATTACCGGCAGTCTTTTATCGCTTGGGCGTGTTTTTATCTGGCGGTGTTGCTGTTATTCAAAGAATTCGGGTCTTTGTCATTATTGGGCTGTGATACGCTCAATGTGGAAATTTTTTCATTCTTCAGCACCTTTTACAATGTGGATTCCGTCACAGCGCCCGGTTTAATTGTTTTGATATTCGCGGCGGTGTTTTGGGCCGTCTGGGAATGGGGATTCAAGCAAAAAGTTCTTTCCCTGTCGGATGCCTCTTTTAAGGGCAAAACAGCCATTCTTGAGCCGGGTTTGTGGAAAACCCCCATTTTTTGGGTGCTTCTTTTCGTGATTACGGCTTTCTATTTCTTCCCCGTGTGGATTTTTTTCATCCGTTCGGAAGGCATCGGTTTTTATTGGGAAGCTTTGAAAACGAGCGGCTCGTCCCTGTTGCACACCGTGATTTTTATGGTCCTGTCTTCGTTGATTCTCTCCGGTGCCGTATACCTGATCGACCGTTTCCTCAGGGTGTCAAAAAGCGTCTACGCCGGTTTGGTGGAGAAATTGGCCGCTTTTGTTTTTTTTGTTCCCGGAGTGCTTACGGGGGTCATCATTAACCGGTTTTGGTATGCCTCCTGGGGAGCTTTGGTTTATACGACCGTGGCGATCATGATTCTGGGTACTCTTACCCAATTTTTATATCCGGTTCTTTTCGGCAAAAATTTTTTTGAACAATCCAGCGGACCGTCCGAGCTTACCGGCAGGCATCCTTCGGGAGCGAATAAATATTTGAACAAAATTTTTTCCATTTTGAATGACAAGAGAATGCTGGGAGTGCTGATGGTGTCCGTTCTGATTTCGTTAAGAGAATTAGGGAGCACCGTATTTCTTTCTCCTGCGGGACGGGAGCCTCTTCTGGTGAGAATTTTTGCGCTTAAACCGGTAGAAACGGAGCCTGTTATCTCCGCGCTTGCCGTGATTTATTTAATTCTACTTAGTATCCCCGTCGCTGTTTTGGCGGTTCGATTTAAAAAATAAGCAGGGAGGTTCGCATGAGAAATTTCCGCATATTATTTTTTATCCCGCTTGCGGCGATTATCGCTTTTTCCGGCTGCGGAAAAAAAGAACCGGTGATTAAAATCGGCGTTTCAGCGCCGTTTACGGGAGATCAAGCCAGTATCGGGCTCACTATTCTGAACGGAACCAAGCTTGCCGTAGATCAAGCGAATGCGAAAGGCGAGATTATTCCCGGGTATAAACTGGAGCTGGTTCCGATTGATGATCAGCATAATCCCACTCAAGCAGTTACCGCCGCGAAAAAGTTCGTTTCAGATCCGGAGGTGCTCGGGGTGGTAGGACATTTGAATTCCAGCTGCACCAAGCCTGCCTCACAGATTTATCATAACGGACGTTTGGTTCAAATCACTCCCGCTTCTACCAATCCTGATATTTCAAAACAAGGTTATGACACATTTTTCCGCGTGTGCGCTACGGATGATCTTCAGGGTCCCAAAGCGGCACAATTTGCATTCAATGAGCTGGGTGCCCGCAATATTTATGTTATCGATGACAAAACCACTTACGGGAAGGGTCTTGCCGATGAATTCAAAAAAGCTTTTGAAAAATTGGGCGGAAAAGTTTTGGGGCGTCAGGGGATTACCCAAGGCGACAAGGATTTCACACCGCTTCTGACGAAAATCCGTCCTTTGAATCCGGATTTGATTTTTTACGGAGGCATTTTTCCGGAAGCCTCGCTTTTGATCAAGCAATCCAAGGATTTGAACATCAAAGCACCGCTGATGGCCGGCGACGGAATCTTCGATATGACGCTCATTAATCTAGCGACCCCTCAGGCGGCTGAAGGAACTTATGCCACGATGATCGGAACCGATGTAAAGAGTATGCCGCAGGCGCGCGAATTCGTTCAAAGTTACGAGGAGAAATTTGGTCCGATTGGTTCTTATTCCGCTTATTCTTTTGATGCGGCAAATATTTTGATTGACGCGATCCGCCAAGCCGGAACGACAAACCGCGAGAAAGTCGTCGAAGTTTTAAAAAGCGGGAAAACATTTCCGGGGCTTTTGGGACAAACCGAATTTGACGCTAACGGCGATACGAAAAATAAAATCGTGAGTGTTTTTCGTGTCAAAGACGGAAAATGGGAACACGTGAGAACCGTATAGGTGGAACTTTTTTTTCAACAGCTGATCAATGGTTTAACCATCGGAACCATATATGCTCTGATCGCGTTGGGCTACACGATGGTCTACGGAATTATTCAGCTTATTAATTTTGCCCACGGTGAAGTGTTTATGGTGGGTGCTTATATCGGGCTCACCGTCATCCTGGTTTTCGGATTTGCCGCCGGAGCCAGTCTTCCTGCCGCGCTTCTTTATCTGCTTGTTATTCTTCTTATTTCCATGATCGTTTGCGGTCTTCTCGGTGTTTTAATCGATCAAGTCGCTTATCGCCCTATCCGCAACTCCCCGCGTCTCGTGGCTTTAATCAGTGCCATCGGCGTTTCCTTTGTTTTGCAGAATGCCGTGATGCTGATTTATGGCCCCATGGATAAAGGCATTCCTCAAATTTTTCCGGACATCAAATTCATATTTGGCGAAGTGACGCTTACGCTGATGCAGCTTATCATCATGGCCGTTTCGCTGGTGCTGATGATTTTCTTGAATTTTCTCGTCCAGAAAACGCAGATTGGACGTGCCATGCGGGCTACGGCGCAGGATCATAAAATGGCACGATTGGTCGGAATTAACGTGAACCGGATTATCAGTTTGACATTTTTTATCGGCTCTTCCATGGCTGCGGTAGGAGGCGTACTTTTTGGGCTTTATTACCATACGATCAATTTCCATGACGGATATTTAGCGGGCTTGAAAGCGTTTACGGCCGCGGTGCTTGGAGGGATTGGAAATATTCCGGGTGCGATGGTTGGAGGAATTCTTATCGGTTTGGCGGAGGGGTTGGGAGCCGGTTATATTTCCAGTGAATGGAAAAATGTTTTTGCATTCGTGATTCTCATTTTAGTTCTTCTTTTTAAACCTACCGGGCTTTTCGGAGAACGGGTGAGCGACCGCGCATGAATCACCGGAAAACAGAAGTCAGACATCAGAAGTCAGATAAAAAATATATGTCTTTACCTGTCCTCTGTCTTCTGATTTCTGTCTTCTTTTTTTTATTTCCATTCGTTGATCAAAGCGCTTACCATCTGGATGTTCTCACCACAGCCGGAATTTATATTCTCTTGGCTCTCGGGTTGAATATTATCGTTGGATATGCCGGACTTTTACATCTGGGTTATGCCGCATTTTTTGCCATCGGTGCTTACACCTATGCCAGTTTGAATATTGCCTACGGTGTTCCGTTTTGGGCGGCTATTCCCATCGCCGCAATCGTTTCTTGCATTTGCGGATTTTTGGTCGGACTTCCGGTTCTAAGAGTAAAAGGAGATTATCTGGCCATTGTGACTCTTGGATTCGGAGAAATTGTCCGCATCGTGTTCAATAATCTCGATCCGATTACGGGAGGTCCCAATGGGTTGCTCGGAATCGACAATCCGGCAATTGTATATCCGGTTTTCGAAAACGGGCTAGTGTGGAAGAAATTCGATTTTGGCGTTCAGTCCTGGCCTTATTACTTTCTCGTCCTAATTTCCGTTGTTTTGATTGCTTATTTTTCGCTCCGGCTCGACCACAGCCGCGTCGGCCGTGCGTGGATTGCCGTCCGTGAAGATGAAGTGGCTGCGGGATGCATGGGAATTCCGGTTCCGCAAATGAAATTGTTGGCCTTTGGTGTCGGATCGGCAATTGCCGGAATTGCGGGAACCATTTATGCTGCGAAGCAGGGCTCGGTGACGCCGGATTCTTTCGATTTCATTTTATCGGTGATGATTCTTGCCATGGTGGTGGTGGGAGGAATGGGCAGTGTGCTCGGCGTGATTCTCGGCGGACTGGTTTTGAGCATTTTACCCGAACTTTTGCGCGAATTTTCCATTTATCGCATGCTGATTTTCGGTTTATTGATGATTTTGATGATGATTTTCAGGCCTCAGGGATTTTTAGGAAACGTCCGGCGAAAATATGAGCTTACTCAACGTTAAAAATATTTCAAAAAGTTTTGGCGGATTGAAAGCCGTTCAAAATGTTTCGATGACCATTCAGCAGGGAGAAATTGTTGGGCTGATTGGTCCCAACGGCGCAGGAAAAACCACGTTTTTCAATTGCATCACCGGAATTTATCATCCGGATTCAGGAAGTGTTTTTTTTGGTGATTATGATCAGGATATTACCGGATTTTCCACGTATCTGATTTCCTGGCGCGGCATGGCCCGCACATTTCAGAATATCCGTCTCTTCGCGAACATGAGCGTGCTTGAAAATGTAATTGTCGGCGCCCACAAGCATATTCGTTCGTCGCTGCGGGATCTTATTTTTCCAACCCAACGTTTTCATTCGGAGGAAAAGAGCGTGGTGCGCCGGGCCCATGAACTTTTGGAATTTTTCCGGATCGAGCGTTTCGCCAATGAGCTGGCTTCATCTATCCCCTATGGATCGCAGAGAAGGCTGGAGCTGGCGCGTGCGCTTGCTTGCGAGCCGAAACTTTTGCTTTTGGACGAACCGGCAGCCGGAATGAATCCGCAGGAAAAAAAAGAATTGCTCGATCACATTTCGGAAATCCGGCGGCAAGGAGTTTCCATTCTGATTGTAGAGCATGACATGAAAGTGATCATGCCGCTTTCGGATAAAGTGGTAGTGCTGGACCATGGGGAAAAAATCGCAGAAGGGCGTCCGGATGAAATCCAAAAAAATCCGCTTGTGATTGAAGCGTATTTGGGAAAAACGAATGCTTAAGCTCGAAAATGTAAAAGCCGGATACGGAAATATTGAAGTGCTTCACGGCGTGTCGCTTCACGTAAAAGAAGGCGATATTGTCACTGTGATCGGAGCCAACGGAGCGGGGAAGACAACTTTGCTTTCGGCAATTTCAGGGTTGCTTCCTTTGCGGGGAGGTCAAATCAGCTTTAATGGTAAACCGCTAAAACGGATAAGCGCTGATGATATTGTCGCGCTGGGTTTGTGTCACGTGCCGGAAGGCCGCCGTATTTTTTCCCGGCTGACTGTCCGCGAAAATCTTCAACTGGGTGCTTTTCGCGTTAAGGATGCAAAAAAGTCCGCTCAAACCTTCGAGAGTTTGTTAAACTTCTTTCCTATATTAAAAGAACGCCTGAATCAGCCTGCGGGACTCATGTCCGGCGGCGAGCAGCAAATGCTGGCTATTGCCCGCGGACTGATGAGCCAGCCGAAAATGCTTTTGCTGGATGAGCCGTCGCTGGGGCTTGCGCCGAAAATCGTGTCCAGCATTTTTGATTATTTGATCAAGATTAATAAGTCGGGCATGACGCTTCTTTTGGTGGAACAAAATGCGCGGCTCGCGCTTGAGGTTGCGAAAGAAGCGTATGTGATTGAAACGGGCAATATCATCATGAAGGGCGAAGCAAAAGAATTGCTGCATTCCGATATGGTGAAGAAGGCGTACTTGGGAGAATAATATGTCACGCATCATTAAAGACGATCATCACTGTCACGATCACCACGACGAATCGAAGGATTTGCCGCGCATTTTAAAAACGGAAATCATGGGCCATCTTCCGTTTACCATTTTGGGGATGGTATTCGGGCTTATTGTTGTCGCTGTCGGATCCTACTCATTCCGCCTAATTTTGACGGAAGAATCGTTTCACTTCACGCATTTTATTCACATTTTTTTCAGTGCCGCCGCCGCCGCCGCGCTGATGACTTATTATGAATCCAGCTACGGCCGCTCAGTCATCATCGGCATGATCAGTTCCATCATCCTTTGTTCGCTTTCAGACACCGTGATTCCGTACTGGGGCGCCCAGATGATGGGCAAGCATCCGCACTTTCACCTGTGTGTGGCTGAGCATCCGTTGATTGTTTTCTTGATTGCGTTGATTGGCACGAATATCGGGTTGATTTGGCTTAAAGGTTTTGAACATTGCTCAAAATGGAATCATCTCTTTCATATTTTTGTTTCATCCGCCGCTTCGGGGATTTATTTATTTTCTTTTTCACAGGCGTTTGCTGCGAAAGAAGTGGTCGGAATTTTGATCATTCTGTTTATTGCTATTTTTGTGCCCTGTCTCGTCAGTGACGTAGTGGTGCCGCTGATGGCCGTTCATCCGAGTTTTTTTATCAAGAAGATTTTTAGGGGGAAAGGATAATCATGCCTGATCTGAAAATTACGGATTATCAGCGCCACGTTTTTGTTTGCACCGGCCCTCGCTGCGCCCCCGAAGCTTCCGCAAATCTTTATGGAATGCTGAAACACAAACTTAAAGAGCTGAATTTGAACCATGTTCCCGGCGGCGTCGAGAGAAGCCAATGCCATTGCTTCGGAATCTGCCACAGCGGACCCCTGCTTGTCGTTTATCCGGAAGGCGTTTGGTATCATCATGTCACTCCTGAAATTCTTGATCAAATTATCCGCGAGCATTTGATGAACGGAAAGCCTGTCAATGAGCACGTTTTTCACCGCATGAAATCATGAATCAATCTAATGCTGTTTCTTACCTGAACATGGATCACGGCGGAAATAAATTGAGATTCTGCCGGTATTTCAACGTGGATCCCGAAAAAGCCGTAGATTTCAGCGCCAGTATCAATCCTCTGGGGTTTCCTCCCGGTCTGGACAAATATCTGGCTGAGCGGATCCATTTAATTCAGGATTATCCCGACGTTGAATTCACGAATTTGCGCAGGATACTGAGCGGATATCTCGCAATTCCGGGCGAATCTATTTTGCCGGGAAACGGTTCCATGGAGCTAATTGACCTGGCGCTCCGCATGATCAAGCCTAAAGCCGTGGCGATCGCTCAGCCGAATTTCAACGAATACGAGCGCATCTCGAAAAGTCTGGGGGCGAAAGTGCTTCCATTTCCCGAACTTCAAAAAGCCGATGTGCTGATTTATTCTAATCCGAATAATCCCACCGGACATTTAACCCAAGGACGCGACCGGGAAGCCATCGTTCAGTTTTCCAAGAAGAGGAAAAAATGGCTGATCGTTGACGAGGCCTTCATTGAATTCGCGGGGGAGGAGCACTCGCTTGCGAAAGAAGTCATCAATCACGAGCGTCTCATCGTTATCCGGTCCGCAACAAAATTTTTCGCCCTGCCCGGTTTGAGGCTCGGCTACGCGGCTGCTCATCCCGGAATAATCAAGAAGCTCGCGGCAATTCAAGTGCCCTGGTCGGTGAATGTGCTGGCGGAAGAGGCGATGGAATATTGTGTGAAAGACCTGGAATTTCAGAAAAACGCGTGCGCGTTTATCAAGAGCGAAAGGGAATGGTTTTCCCGGGAACTCGGTAAAACCGGATGGTTTAAGGTGCATCCTTCTGCGGCGAATTTTCTGCTCTGCGAAATCACATTGGAACCGGTTCTTCTGGATTCATTCCAGATTTTTAATGATTTGGGAAGACAGGGGATATTTGTCCGTTTTTGTTCGACATTTACAGGTTTGGACACGAAATTTTTCCGTATCGCCGTCAAAACCCGCGAAGAGAACGAACGGCTGCTCGCCGCGCTGTAATTCATGAAACTCCTTCTCGCTTTTCTTCTCGATCTTTGGCTCGGGGATCCCGAGCATTGGCCTCATCCGGTCCGGTGGATCGGATGGATGATTGGCCAATTTGAAAATTATTTCCGCAGGACTTTTCCGGACCGCGAGCGATTTGCCGGCATCCTGCTTGCAATTTTGGTCTGCTCGATTTCCTTTTCCGCCGCCTTCATCCTAATTTACCTGGCCGCTCTCATTCATCCCGTGTTTGGATTTTTCATCGAAGTGATTCTGATTTATACAACGCTCTCCGTAAAAAACCTCAGGGACTCCGCTTTTGACGTGATGAAAAAACTCGAGGCGGGTGATTTATCCGGCGCGCGTAAGTCAGTCGGAAAAATCGTGGGACGGGATACGGAAAACATGACCGAAGGGGAAGCTGTACGGGCAGCGGTTGAGACGGTTGCGGAAAATACCGTCGATGGAATCATCTCCCCGCTATTTTATGCTGCGATCGGCGGGGCTCCGCTGGCAATCATGTTTAAGGCGGCCAGTACGCTTGATTCGATGGTGGGCTATAAAAATCAAAAATATGAACAATTCGGATGGGCCTCCGCGCGGTTTGATGATTTACTGAATTTTATTCCGGCCCGAATTTCGGGATTTTTGATTGCTGCGGCAGCGTGGCCGGCAGGCTTAAATGCTGCAAAATCGCTTCAAATTTCACTGCGTGACGGAAGAAAACATGCCAGCCCGAACAGCGGAATTCCGGAAGCGGCTTTCGCCGGAGCGCTTGGAATTCAGTTGGGAGGCGTAAACTACAGGGGAGGAATACCGGTGGAATATCCGCGGCTGGGAGATCCTTTGTCCGTGCTGCAAATCAGCGACATTCAGCGTGCCGTGAAGCTCTCATTTTTTACCTCGATTCTCTGGGTGTTGATTTTATTTTTTATTTTCAGTTTGACATATTGATTTTCGGGGTGTAAGAATACGCCCCGCCATGAAAAAAATATTTCTTATTTTTGTTTTTATGATTTTCCAGGTTGCCTTCGCGAATCTGTCCTCAGCCGAAAACATGATTCCCGTAACGGTAAAAGTAGATTTCGGTCCTGCGGCTAAACCCGCCGTTGAAAAACAAATCATGATTGAAGATAAAGGCACACCGAAAGAAGCTACTGCCGCAGCCTTTCCCGTCAAAGAAGGCGCTACGTGCTGCGATCCGAAAGAAGTCAGCACGATTGACGGGGTTGCCGCGGACCCGATGAAGAATCTCTGGTGGCGCCTCAAGATTAACGGAACCTCTAAGAATGCGAGTCCCCACCGGTCCCGGTTAAAAGCCAACGATGTTGTCGAGTGGATTTATTTCAAGGAGGAGCAATAAAAATATGCCGTCTTTGCGAGGAGTGAAACGACGAAGCAATCTCGTTGGAGATTGCTTCGCTTTGCTCGCAATGACGACCGTGTTTTTTTCAACTCCTCTCTTCGCTTTTGATGTCGAAGGCACGATAAAAGTCGAAGCTCCTTATCCGGTTCCTGCCCAAATTGAGGTGCCGAAAGACCACGTGGCTCATTGCGGAGCGAAGAGAATTTCCACCAAGCTGAAAATTTCTCCGGAAGGCGCCCTTGCCAATGCGGTTATCGAGGTCAAAGGGATTCCGGAATCTGCCAAAATGTCTCCCGCAAGTCAAAATCCGGTTCTTGATCAAAAGGACTGCGAATTTTCTCCGCATATTTTGGTGATTCCTGAGGGCGCCACAGTGAATATCTTAAATTCCGAGCCTGTCATCCATAACGTGCGGGCGTTTGATGAGAAGGCCGCGATGCTTTTTAATTTGGCCATGCAGCCGGAGAAAATTCAGATGATAAAAAAGCGGTTCGATGAAAATGGAAAATATATTGTCCGCTGCGGCATTCACAAATGGATGCACGCGTTTGTCATTGTTCAGGAACATCCGTACTACGCGGTTTCGGACAGTTCAGGCCGGTTCAAAATCACGGGACTTCCGGAAGGGGAATACACCTTGAATATTTGGCATGAAGAACTTGGCGATTTGACGGCAAAAGTCAGTGCTTCAAATCCGAACGTGTCTGTTGTTTATCCGACGCAAAAGAAATAAGAGTTGAAAAAAAATTTAGTATGCGTAGAATGTTTTTTGTTGTAACCGTTCATTGAGTTCTATCAACACTTGCCTATCAAACGGAACCGGGTGAAAATCCCGGGCTGCCCCGCAACTGTAATCGGTACAAGCGTTCCTCAGTGCCGCTTCCGCAAGGAAGGAAGGCGGAACGCAAGGTTAGAACCGTAAGCCAGGAGACGAATAGGCGAGACAACTTCGAGAGGAAGAAATCATGAAGTCCAAGCTAATTGTCTCCGCTGTTTTATCCCTGTTTTTGTTTTCCGAAAATTTATACGCTCAAAACCCAAAAACTGCTGAAGAAACTTCTATTTCCGGTGCGGTTCCGGGATCAGCAGCTGCAGCGCCGGTCGTCGCGCCATCGCCCCTTGCCTTAAAATATCCGCCCAAAGAAGATAAAAAACTGGTGGATGTGCAGGAATCCAAAGTAAAAGTTGCCGCCAAGAAAAAAGAATCTCAGGAAATTGAATCTACCGCGGATCCGGTTGTGGTCACCGCGACCCGCAATGCCCAGCCGCTGTCCCAAGTCGGCCTTCCCGTGACGGTGATTACCCGCAAGCAAATCGAGCAGGAAGGAAAAGTTCAAATGCTCGACGCGCTCCGTTCCGTTCCCGGATTGACGGTGGTCCGTTCCGGAAGACGCGGAAGAACGGTGAGCCTTTTTCTGCGCGGGGCCAACGCCAATCAAACCCTGTTCATGGTGGACGGAGTTCAGTACACCAGCCCCACGACGGGATTTTTTGACGTCACCAATTTGATGATTGAAGACATTGAGCGGATAGAAATTATCAAAGGCCCGCAAAGCGATCTTTACGGTTCCGAAGCGATGGGAGGCGTGATTAATATTATTACGCGTTCCGGAAAGAAGGGCCGCCCGAAAATTGAGGGCCGCTTCGAATTCGGTTCGGAATACACTTTTTACGAAACCGGCACTTTTCACGGAGGCGTTGGCCCGGTGGATTATTTCGGCAACTTTACCCGCATGGATTCCGACGCCGGTGTTGCGAAAAGACGCATTGAAGATGACGGATATCAAAACACAAGTGTTACCGGCCGGGTAGGAGTTCAGCTGCCGCTTGGGGGAAAACTGGACACAAGTTACCGTTTTGTGAACGGATTTACGCCGATTGACGACGGAGCATTCCGCAACGATGAGAACCGCTGGCAAAAATCCAAAGATAATGCCGTAACCACCGTTCTCACACTGAATCCCTTTACCTGGCTGAGTGAAACCGTAAAGTTCGCTTATTTTGATGAGCGGCTTCTGTCCATTGACCCGGGCAATAACGGTTTAAGAAGGCCGGAGCGGGAATCCGTATTCAAGCTGGATGTGCAGAACTACACTCTTGATTGGCAGAACACGGTTCATCCCTGGCGTGGAAATACTTTGACCGGCGGCTATCAATTCGAAGTTCAGCGGGGAGACAACCGCACTTTTGACCGTATTATCCGTGACGGCGGCTATTACATTCAGGATCAGCAGTCATTTTGGGGGCGGTTGTTCCTTACGGCCGGCGCACGGCTCGAAGACAATAGCGCTTTCGGAGATTCATTAAATCCAAAAGTTTCCGCAGCGTATCTTTTGAAAGAGACAGGCACAAAATTCAAAGCGAGTTTTGGCACAGGATTCAGAACTCCCACCATGAACGAACTGTTTTTTCCGAATTTCGGAAATCCGAGTTTACAGCCGGAACATTCGCGGGAATTCGACTGGGGATTTGAGCAGCAGCTGCCGTTTTTCAATCACAAAGTAGAATTGGATATGTATCACAGCCATTACAAAAATCTTATCCAGGCTTTGCCGGGTCCCGGCGGAAGATTTTTGGCTCAAAATACCGGTAAGGCAACAATGGATGGCCTTGAATTAATTTATACGGCGAGCGTAATTCCCGGATTTTTGGACGTTACGGGATTTTGGTCGTATCTTTTGACGCATGATAAATCCATTGCGGGAGGGGAGCTGATCCGCCGTCCAAAAAATTCAGGCGGAGTTAACGCGAATTTTCACCACAAACGTTTGAATTTTAACATCGACGCAAATTTTCTCGGGAACCGGAAAGACCGCACCGGATTTGCAGGACGTCCGCCGGTTGAAATCAATAAGGGGTATGCGCTTGTTGATTTAATGCTTTCATATGACCTATTTCAAAATTGGCAGCTTTACGGCCGGGCGGAGAACGTGATGGACGCCGAATATGACGAGGTTCTGGGATTTGACACTTCCGGAGCGCTTTTTTACGGCGGCGTAAAGATGAAGTATTAAAATGCCGATTTTTCGTGTATTCTAATGTGTTCGTAATAGCGACTTCAGTCGCTACTACGAACACCGATCAGTTAACCATAGGAGAATACCAAACATGTTTCATACTTTTTTCCCTTTAATTCCTTTTACAATTGCCGGCGCGCTCTTCTTCAAAAAGAAGTCTTTCGCGTACGCCCTTCCGGTTGTGCTCACGCTCATCAAAATGCTGACAACTCAGATTTCTGCCGTTTATCTGTTTATCGCCGCGGCTTTGCTGGTCTCTGTTTTTGCGGTTCGCAGGCTGAAGGAAACCTGGGGCAGCTCCGTTTTCTCCCTTGCAGGTTATGCCGCTATTTCCGTCGTGTTATATGAATTGATCGCCAATTTCGGCGTATGGGCGCTTGCAGGCTGCACTACGGATGATCCGATGTACGCCATGAATTTCCGGGGACTCGTTCAATGCTATTCCGCGGCGATTTCTTATTCCACGTATCATTTCCTGAGGGATATTCCGGTGACGATTATTCTGGTGAAAGTCATAGAACTTTTGGGAAAAATTCCCGCGCTTAAAACGGGGAAATCCCAAGTTCAGTAATCGTTTTATGCCGGTATCAAAATCCGCATTTGTCATTGCCGGTACGGATTCGGGCTCGGGAAAGACGACGGTCACGCTCGCTCTTTTGGCAGCCCTTTCCAATCGAGGCCTAAAAATTCAGGCATTTAAAGCGGGCCCCGATTATATTGATCCCACCTATCATGATTTCGTTGTTCCTTCTCAGCGCAGCCGGAATCTGGATTTGTGGCTTTGCCCGGAAAATCAGGTGAAATATTTTTTTGAACGAGGCATGGAAAATGCCGAAGTCGGTGTTGTGGAAGGAGTGATGGGACTTTTCGACGGTAAAGTTGAAAAGGGCCTCGATACTTCTACCGCGTCTCTGGCGAAAAAACTCGGTCTTCCCGTGATTCTTGTGATCGATGCCTCCGGGATGGCGCAAAGCGTCGCGGCGGTTGTTCACGGATTTCTGACTTATGACCCCGGAGTTAATTTAGCCGGAATTATTTTTAACCGTGTCGGCGGCGAGGGACATTATCAATTCCTGAAGCAGATCGTTGAATCGAAATTTCCGGTAAAATGCTTCGGTTTTCTTCCGAAAGATCCGGACCTGGGAATCCCGGAACGCCATCTGGGTCTTGTGCCTTCGCTGGAAAACAGTATGGATGTAAATAAGTTCGCGGCGGCCGGTTCGAAATATTTCGATATCGATGGGATGCTAAGAACGAAGGTTAGTAGCGTTAGTAGTTGCGACTTCAGCCGCTATTCAGTAGCGAATAAATTTGCTGCTACGAACACAAAATCTATCCGCCTAGGCCTCGCTTACGACGCCGCGTTTCACTTTTATTATGAGGATGCGCTGGATGCGATGCGCGAAGAAGGATTTGAAATCGTCAAATTTTCACCGCTCAAAAGCGAAAAGCTGCCTGAGGATTTGGACGCCCTTTATTTCGGCGGGGGATTTCCCGAAGTTTTTTCCGGGGAACTTGCGAAAAATAAATCCATGGTTCAGTCGGTGAGACAATGGGCTGAAGATAAAAAGCCCATTTTTGCTGAGTGCGGCGGCCTCATTTACCTGGTAAATACCGGCATAATTCCCGGAAGTATTCGGATGACAGACCGGCTTCAGAATTTCGGCTACAAAGAGATTCAGTTTCCGGAAGATAATTTTCTTTTTTCAAAAAATACGAAAGTCCGCGTTCATGAATTTCATTACTCTGTTTGGGACGGCGGGGACGGGCAGGTTTTCTGGAACGGCAATATTTTAGCTTCTTACTATCATGTGCATTTGGGAGCGTATCCGCAGGCCATAAGGAGACTTTATGAAATATCGGCTCACAAAAATTTACACCCGGTCCGGTGACAAGGGAATGACGGGGCTTGCGGGCGGAATCCGTGTCCGCAAGGATTCTGCGCGAGTGGAAGCGTACGGAAATACCGACGAGCTGAACGCCATTATCGGGCTTACGCGGGCGTATCTGGCCAAAGAAAAAGCGCCGGCGGCTGTAAAAAAGCAATTGGACGATTTTCTGGAACGGGTTCAGCATGAGCTGTTTAATATCGGCGGTGACTTGGCAAGACCGGTAAAAGCAGGTGAAGGAAGAAAGCCGATGATCACCGAGGAGCATGTGAAAGATCTGGAGCGTCAGATTGATTTATGGCAAAAAGATCTGAAGCCGCTTAAGGAATTCATTCTGCGGGGCGGCGGGGTGATTCCCTCATGGCTTCATTTCGCCTGCACCGTGGCCCGCAGAGCGGAAAGAGTGCTGGTGACGCTTATTAATGAAGAAGAGGTTGATACGGCAATTCTCAAATATTTAAACCGTTTGAACGATGCTCTGTTTGTTCTTGCTCGCTGGACCGCTCTAAAGCTTGGTGAAAAGGAAATCCTTTGGGAATGGAACACTCTGAAGAAATAAGCAGGGGTCAGACCCCTTTTTCTGAGGAAGAGCGCGATGCCATTTATCGCGTAATCTTTTCTCGCCGCGATGTCCGCGAAGGATTCCTGCCGAATCCCATTCCTCAAAATGTTCTGGGCCGCATTCTTGAGGCCGCGCATCATGCCGGTTCCGTCGGATTTATGCAGCCGTGGAATTTCGTCGTGATTGATGATCCGAAAATCAAGCAGTCCGTGAAACAAATTTTCGTCGAAGAAAACAGCCGCGCCTCGGAAAATTATTCCGGCGAGCGCCGTGTGCTTTATGATTCTCTCAAGCTGGAAGGAATTATCGAGTCACCCCTGAATATCGCGGTGACCTGTGACCATGAGCGCGGCGGAAATCATGTGCTGGGCCGCAGTACGATCCGTGAAACGGATTTGTTCAGCACCTGCTGCGCCATTCAGAATCTGTGGCTTGCCGCCCGTGCCGAAGGTGTCGGAATCGGCTGGGTGAGCATTATTGATCCCGCCAAAGTAAAGTCCCTGCTTCAAATCCCCGAAAATATTTCGTTGGTGGCTTATCTTTGCATGGGCTATGTGAAGGAATTTGCGCGCGAGCCCATGCTTGAGACAAAAGGCTGGGCAAGCCGTCTGCCGCTAGACGGCGTTATTTTCCGGAACCGGTGGAAGCAATGAAAAAAATTATTCTGATCCGTCACGGAATTACCGGATTGCTTGAACAGAACCGGTACCAGGGTTGGTCCGATCCTCCCTTGAGCGAGGCGGGCCGAAAAGAAATCGAGACGCTGCGCGAGCGCTTCAATAGCGAGAATCCCGATATTGTTTTCAGCTCCCCGCTCAAGCGTGCTCACGAGTCCGCGCGGCTTTTAACGGAAAATGTTATCGCGGATGAGCGCATCAAAGAAATGTCCTTCGGTAAATGGGAAGGGCGGACTTATAACGAAATCGTCGCGGAAGACCCGGAAGCTTTCGAGTGGTGGAAGCGGGACCTCACATCGTTCCGACCCGGCGAAGGGGAAAATATCAGCGAACTCCGCGAACGAGTGCGTTCATTTTACTTGGATCTGAAACAAAAACCGGAAGAAACAATTGCGATTGCCACGCATGGCGGTGTCATCCGGGCGTTTATCCTGGAACTTTTAGATCTTCCGCCCGATTTTTTCTGGAAAATCAATTTAGAAACGGCCGGCATGACGATTATTAATTGTTATCCCGAGCAGAATGTACTTTCGCTTCTGAATTGGAAACCGTTTGTAGTAGCGACTTCAGTCGCTTGTTCGTAGTAGCGATTTTAATCGCTTGTTCGTAGTAGCGACTTCAGTCGCTAAAAATATAGCGATTAAAATCGCTACTACAAACAAGCGACTGAAGTCGCTACTACGAACAAGCGAAAAAAGTCGCTACTACGAGCAGGAGTTGAACTTATGTCTAAAATCATTTTTATTACTGGCGGCGCGCGTTCCGGGAAAAGCCGTTTTGCGGAGGAAGCGGCCGGAAAAATTTCGGGAAAAGTTGTTTATCTCGCCACGGCCGAGGCGCTGGATGATGAAATGAAAGAACGGATTCGGCATCACAAAAGCCGGCGTCCGGCGTCCTGGCAAACCATCGAGGAGCCCATTGAAGTGCATCGGGCCATTCAAAGCCTGAACGGAAAAGCCGATGTGATTCTTTTCGATTGCCTCACGCTTTGGATTTCTAATTTGATTCATCAATTTCCTAAAAACGCCGAATCGCGGGCTCTTGAAATGCTGGAGGACTGCTTTTTGAAAATGAAAAATTCCTGCCAGGCGTCAATCCTGGTTTCCAACGAGGTGGGAATGGGAATTATTCCCGACAATCCGCTAAACCGTATGTTCGCCGACATCCAGGGACGCATTAACCAATTCGTGTCCCGGGAAGCGGATGAGGTTTATCTGATGGTGGCGGGCATTCCGGTGAAAGTGAAGCCATGTTAAATTCCGACTTGCTTCGCCGGGCCCAGGAACGCCTCGATTCACTCACGAAGCCCCGGGGGAGTTTAGGGGAATTGGAAGAAATTGCGAAGCGCCTTTTCGCCATTTACGCCGATTTGAACCGGGAAATCAGTTCGAAAGGCATTTTCGTGCTGGCCGGAGATCACGGAATTACGGAAGAAGGGGTAAGCGCGTACCCGCAGGAAGTCACTCGGCAGATGATTCTCAATTTCGTTGAAGGAGGCGCCGCTATTTCCGTTCTCGCGCGCTCGCTGGACGCGAAATTATTCGTCGCCGATTTCGGCGTGATCGGTCCGAATTTCTCAAATTCAATTGGGAGGGAGTTATACTCCCGGCCCGGCCGGGAGCACAGCTCCCTCCCAACAGTTCTGGATTGTAAAATCGCGGAGGGGACCCGGAATTTTTTGCGCGAAGACGCGATGACGAAAGGGGAGGCTCTCGAGGCCATACAATCGGGCCGTGATCTGCTGGAATCGCTGCATGCCGAAAATAAATTTGATTTGATCGCGCTCGGCGAAATGGGAATCGGCAATTCCACCTCAGCGGCCGCAATGACCGCCGCGTTTGCCGGAGTTTCGGTTGAAAAAATTACCGGGCGCGGTACCGGCCTGAAGGATGACGCGCTCAAGAATAAAATTTCAATTATTGAAAAATCGCTTGCAGCCAGAAAACCCGATTCGAAAAATCCCGTCGAGGTGCTTTCGAAATTCGGCGGATATGAAATCGCGGGACTTACCGGCATCTATCTTGCCGCTTCCGATCTTAAAATTCCATGCGTGATCGACGGATTGATTTCCGGAGCCGCGGCGCTTGTCGCTGCCCGAATTCAGCCGCAATCGAGAAATTATTTTTTTGCGTCTCATTTATCCGAAGAGCCGGGACACAAAGTAATTTTGGATGAGCTGAAACTTCATCCGATTCTTCACGGGCGTCTCCGATTGGGTGAGGCTTCCGGTGCTGCTCTGGCACTTCCTATTATTCAAAATGCCTGGAAATTATTTCGCGAAATGGCCACTTTTGAATCCGCCGGCGTTTCGGGTAAAAATTAATCTTCTAAGTTATTTCCTGCCATATAGTTAGAATTTACTCCATTGATTGCAATTTCAAATATTTATGGTATTCTTCCGCTATTGTCATTTTAAGAGGTTTTAGAAAGGCTTAAAACGGTTTGATGAATTACGGATTTACCAGAAATTTAAGGATAATCGCATTACTTACGGCTCTCCTGTTTACTTCCGAGACACTTGTTCAAGCCGCTCCGCTGTCCTCCATTGAACCGGTGATTCAGGCGACACTTCCGCTTCCCGCTCCTCCTTATTTGAAACTTCCGCCCGTCGAATTTACGCCGGACCGGGGAAAGATCGAAGAAGTATTCCAAAATCCGGATTCTTCCAAATCTCCTTTTGTTTATCTTATCCAGGATGCGCATGACAGCCTGGACGCCCAGGAAAGCATCCGCGCGCTTCTCGAGCAATTGGTCGAGAAAGACGGCGTGAATTTTGTCTGCTTTGAGGGCGGCAGCAAAGAACTCGAACGGAATTTCTACAATTTTTCCGACATCGGAAAAATTAACGAAAAAGTGTGGGACGCCCTTTTAGCGAAAGGGGAAATCAGCGGCTTGGAACGCTATGCTTTGGAAGCTCCCGCATCCGTAAAATTTCTGGGAATCGAAGACGCGAAAGTATATTTTGAGAATATCCGTTCTATCCGGAAAATTTTCAGCGAGGAGGAAAAAGTAAAAGAAGCGCTCGGGCAGATCGACGAAGTTTTTAATCAGCTTTCCGGACGCCTCGTGACCGGTGATTTAAAAAAGCTCCGGGATCTCAAAAAAGCATTCGAAAGCGGGCGGCTTTCGCTGATTTCGTACGCCAAATCACTGACAAAGGAATCTTTCTCGCAATTTGATTGGCCCCAGCTGGCGCGCATCTCAAAGCTCGTCGAGATCGAACGAAAATTAAAAGGCCATGAAGAGGACGTGAAGCGTGAAACGGCCGTCATCACGAAAGGCCGAAAGGACGCATGGTTTCACTTTTTGCTGAACCCCAAAGAGCATTGGAAAGCGAAGGGTGAGCTCCGCTGGTATTTTGAGAAATTGATCGATGAATTGAGAGCCCGCCGTGTTGATCCTGAAAAGCTGATTTATTTCAAAAACTGGCTGGGATTTTATGTGCTTCAGGACGAAATTTCCGCGAAAGATTTATTCTTGGAAATCGAGCGCCTTGAGGAAAAGTTGCTCGGGCGGCTTAATCTTTCCGAGGACGCCAAAAATTTTATCCGTCTCGAAAACGATTATGTAACGGTCAACAAGCTGCTGAACCTGGAGCTTTCCCGCCGGGAATGGACACATCTGAAGGAACGCAAAACGGACCTTAAAACACTCTCAAAAGAGCTGATCAAACTGTACAAAAAATCTTTCGGCCGGGTGCCCAAAATCAACATTTGGAAAGCCCTGAAAATTATTTCAATCTTCAATCTCTCCCGCGACAATTACGGAATCGTAGAACGGCGCGACGCGATCTTATCCGAAAATTTTCTGGAACAACTGAAGGGTGTGAAAGCGGGAAAAGCCGCGCTTATTGTCGGTGGATTTCACACGGATAAGGTCACGGAATTTTTGAAGCAGAGATCTGTCGGCTATGCCGTCATCACTCCGTCGATTCAAAATGCGGACCGCCGCCTGAATTACCGCGCGCGGATGAATCCGGATGAGACAATGACGGTCCGTTCCGGTCGATCTGATCTGACCGCTCCCGTTGTCGTCGCTGCTTCGCTCGGAATTCCTGAGGCTCAGCCTTATGTTCTATCTCTGAAGAAAGCCGCCGAGGCGGAAATGTCAGCAGCATCCACAGCCTCAAGTCTCGGCAATTACCGGCAATCCGAAGAAGAAGCTGATGTTTACAATCGAATAGAAATTCTGATCAAGGGAGGTAATTTTTCCGCGGCGTTCAATCTGCTTAACGAGACAATCGACCGCTTTCCATTTAATGCGAATTTCTGGAAGCAGAAAGCTTTTGTGCATTTTAAGCTGAAACAGCTGGATGACGCCGTGGCAGCGTCTGAAAGATCCCTTCAGCTCAATCCGCATGACGGCTTGATGCATTTGACCTATGCCAAAATTCTAAGAAGGCTCAAGAGACAGGGAAGCCTGAGGCAGGCGTTATATGAGGTCAATCAAGCTTTAAGCCTGAAACCTTCGTGGGCGGAAGCGTTGCAGCTGAAAGCACAGATATTTCAGATTTTTCGAAATTATGACTCCGCCTTGGCTGCAATCAATCAAGCCATCGAATGTGATCCTTCCTCGCATTATCTCTATTTTTCAAAAGCCAAAATATTAATGGAAATGGGCAAGTTTCAGCCGGCCCTCGAAGCTTTGGACGGAGCGATTGCTCTCAAGCGTGACGATATTCCCAGTTACACGCTCAAGGCGCAAATCTATATGGAAATGGATGATCTTGATCGTGCGTCGGAAACCATGGAAGCGGGATTGATGTTAAATCCTCTGGATGTCCGCAGCCGCGTGGTCTATGCGCAGATTCTCAAATCGATGTGGCAACTTGAAAAGGCGCTCGCAGTCATAAACAACCTGATCGGCGAGGTGCCGGCAGATGTTCAAAACTATGTGGTGAAAGCGGGGATTCTCAAAATGATGGGTCATCCGCAGGAAGCTTTGGAGGCTATCGGCCGGGCTATTCATCTCTGGCCGGACGATCCTGAAAATTATCTGGTACGTGCGGTGATTCTTAAGGATTTGAAGCAGGAGGAGAAAAGTATTGAATCGATTGACACGGCGATACGCATGAATCCCAGATTCGCAAGAAATTATGCGCTGAAAGCCTGGATTAGCAGGCATTTCGGCAAATACGCCGAAGGAATTCAGATTGTTCAAAGCGCGCTGGACATTCTTCCGCAGGACTTGGAAAGTCTTGTGATCAAAGCCCTGCTTCTTAAGAAGATGAACCGCTCGAGCCAAAGCCTCCGTGCGATCAAATCGGCTTTGTCGATCAAGCCGGATTATATCGCGGCCCTTCTGGCCCGCGCGCTCGCGGTGAAGAACACAAAATGGGAGGAGGAGGCGCCTCAATACATTGCGGAATTTCAGTCGGCGATTGAGAAGCGGAAATATCTTCCCGTGGAAGACGAATTCATAGAAAGTTTTGCCGAGCTGATCGGCGCTTACGGGGAAGAAACGGCAAAGTTGCGGGAATATCTTAAGGCCGAAGCCGAGGTGAAGGATTCCGCCGCCGCGAAAGCGGTTCTGATCAAAGCGCAGGCGGCAAGTCTGGGCAAAGACGAGGACAATGAATGGAAAAGCGACGAAGACGGTGCCAGCCCTTTGCCGGAATTTGATCCGCTGAAGGAGAAAATTGCCGCTCTTCAGCAAGTAATCGAGGGGCTCTATTTCAAGAATGATTGGCCGGAAGCTTATGAAAAACTGATAGAGCTGATAAAATTGAGGGGGATTTCGGGCGAGTACCTGAATATTTCCGAACAGATTGTATTGGGCTCCGTATTCAACCATATGAACCGCTGGCATCAGGCAATTCTTCTGCTTTCGCCGGTCATTAAAGCTATGAGAAAGACCAAAAATAAAACGGATGAGCAAAAACAGCAGCTTCATACGGCATTGAGCGAGCGGGGGCAGGCCTATTTGGAATCCGGTCAGTATAAAGATGCGTTGGGTGATTTTTCGCAGGCTATTGTCTACTCAAAGTTGGGTGATTCTGATTTATGGATTCATGAGATGAGAGGTTTGGCGCGGCTGTTTAACGGCGATTGGCGCGGCGCCGCGGAAGATTTTGAGGATGTGCTGAGCAAGACAGGAAAAGGCGCCGCCTCGCGCGTTTATCTCGGGCTGGCCATCGCACGGTATAACTTTGGTCAGCCGGATTCCGAGAGAAGAGCATTAAAGCAGGGAGCAAAAATACATCCTTGGAATTTCCGTTTTGTGTTTTATCAGGCGGCAAGGGATTTCGAACGGAAGCAATTATCGCAGGCTCTTGCCAAGCTGGAAAAAGCCGCACCGGTATATTCAAAAACCGATCTCAAAGCTCTTTATTTTCTGAGAGGGCACATTTATCTGGCGAGCGGCAAAACAGATCTTGCGCTCGAGGAATTCGAGACCGTGGCCGGAATTGAGCCTTATCCGAACGCTCTTCGGGAAATCGCGCAGATCTATGAAGGAAAGGGCGAGGCGGAAAAGGCCCGTGCCGCCCGTGAAAACGCGATTTACCATGAAAGGCTTTTCAAGGCTTCCGCCGGAACCGGATTTGTTTTGCGGGACTGGTTTCCTTATCTATTGGCACCGGACGACACTACGCCGGCCGAAGAGATTTCCCAGAACGCCCGGGAACTCGAGGACGACGAGCAAGCGGAAATTTTCCGTCTCAAGTCGATTAAAAGCAAGAATGAGCAGCTGCGGGCCATCGAAAAAGCGATTGAGGAATTCGGTGAAACGATTCCGCTCCTCCTGCTTCAGGCAAAGGCTTTTATCCATAAATTCCAGCGGCTCAAAATAAAGAAAGATTTGTGGTGGCTGAATCAAGCTAGGGAAATCTACAAGAGAGTGCTCCAGCAGGAGCCTCAAAACAACGAGGCCAGACGGGGCAGCCTGTTTGTTGAGCGTCTGAAGGCTGAGTTTGAGGCAGGCAGTCTGGGCAAAGCGAAAATGTCCTCCGAGGAAACGCCGTGGGGCAGTGCGGAAGAGCTGAGAGGAAAAAGTCTCTGGGATTTGATCAATCAGCATCCCGAGCGCGAAGAGCTCATCGATGCGATCAAATCCGAATTTGAGGCGTCGGTTCGTGCCGGAAAGCATCCTTACCATAAAATCGGGAAAGATCCGCAAACGAAGCTGATTCCAATCAGCAGGCGCGAAGTACTGGGAAGAATGCTCCTGAAGGAAGATTTGTCTCATCAGCAGATTATCCGCGACGACTGGCTTGCCGGGCTCGGGCAGGTCTTGAAGGCGGAAGTGATGGCAGCCGCTTCGCGTCCTTACCGTTCATGGGAAACTTTGCGCAGCCGTTTTGGGATCGGGATTGAGCCGCTGACTCTTGAGCAGACGGGGCAGATGTTTAAAGTCACCCGGGAAGCCATACGCCAGCGGGAGGAGAAAACTTTGGAAATTCTCCAGGCAGACCAGGAACATTTTAGGGGAATGGGGATTGAAACGGTTTTCGATCGATTGGTACGTGAATGGAGCGATTTTGCGCAGCCCGAGAACGGTGCGGACCGGGAAATCCAATCCGGTTCTGAGGAGAAGATGACAGAGGAAAATATGTTTGAGCGTCAAGCCGCTCAGCGGCTGGCCGTCCTGGATTTGATTTTGGATGAGGCCTCCGGATTGACGGATACCGGTGCTACTTTTGAAAATCTGAGCATCGACGAGCTGGTGCGCATCACGCTTTCAGGCGCGAAAGAGATGAAGATGCTTCATCTCTATGACCGATACGTGCAGGCGAGTACCATTCCTAAAAAAAGAAAATTGGAGCGGGAACTGATAAATCTTTCCGGCAGGGACATGGTGAATACGGAATTCTTGATCGAGGAAATCATGTGGAGCTGGAGATTCAACAGGACACAGCCTCAATCCAAGGGATATCCCGTGCTTCAACGATACCGCCAATACCTGGATGAGACAGACTCGGCCGTGAAGAGCGAGCTTGCGCTTCAATTGATGCGCAGCATTTTAACTCTGTACAAAAAATATCGGAACACCTGGAGCCGGCGCGTCGAAAAATACGTGCTGAAGCGCAAGCTGAAGCAATTCGGTTTAACGCATGAAGTCCTGGCCGCGGCCGGGCATAAATTCCGCTGGCAGATCGAAGAGAGCCCGGAGGGGACGCGGAAAATCAAGCTGGCGCCCGCCAAAGTAAAAAGAATTCCTACCCGCTTTACGCCCGAAGATGAGGCATTAATGAGACGGATTGTGGACAGGGAGTTTGAGGGATTCGCAAAACAAACTAACGCTGCCGTGATTTCCCGGTCATCGGCTGCAAGTAGTTTGGGGAAAAAGAAAAAACCGGAACCGGAATCTGAAGCTGAAAATCGGGCAGAGCATATTTTATCAAGACCGATAGACGTGCTGGGAATGCCTTCGCCGAATTTGTATCAGCTGCGGTGCATTTCAAAGCTTCTGTTCGGCAAAGAGTGGATGACGATTCGCGAGTTGGTTTACCTGCACGCGATCCGGGCTATTATTTGGGAAATAGCACGGGAGAAAAGAATAACGGACCGCAAGAAAGAAGATGTTGATTTAATTAAACGGGGAGAGTCTCAAATCAGCATTGATTTGAATAAATTGAAAGATCAGCCCGAAGTCAAACGTCACGTTGAGCGGATAAAACAGGATGAAAATTTGATGCTCTTGATTAAGCTTATGTCCCGGGGAGAGCTTGAAGCCGTTCATAAAACATCGGTTGATCAATTGCTGCCGGTGAACCCGCGGACGAAAACCGTGTTTAACCGGATCAAGAGATTTTTATTGAGGCGTCCGGCTGGCGCGCAAATCACCGTGAGGGATCTTCAATCGATGCATCCTCTTGAGCTGAAAAATTACGGGAAAATGCCGGAGCGGCAGCTTGCCGAGATCGAGTTCCGATTATTTTTGTTAGGGATGAGGCTAGGCGAGCTGCATAAAGAAAGAGTGGAACGGGAGCGTAAAGAGAGGATTGAACAAGGGAGACAGGGTGTTGTTTCCTTCAGGATAGATGAATCGGGGAATGTGGTTTTCATGGCTCCGGGTGAGCCCGGCAGTTTTACGACAATCAAGCTTCCTCCCCAGCCTCCGGATCAATCATCCGGAAAAAGTTTGGGGGGAATGTCCGGTCTTGGCGGCGTCGATAAGAAATTGTTAAAAACGAAAACCCGTGTCAGGCTCTTTTTTGGCAGGCATCCCGGTCTTCTTCAGGATTTCCTGGCCTGGCGTTACCGCACGCGGGTTATTCCGGATAAAATCCGGGCGATTTTAATAGGAAGAATCCTGGCGGATCCGGATGAGGAGATGATTTTGAACGCTATTGCCTCTCAATTTGATGATTCCAGGGAAAATATCCGCCAAATTGAGAAAAGACTGGTGCTCGGATTGTATGCGTTTATGAATTTCGAGAATCTTAAAAAACTGGCGGCGCGGAACATGAGGGAAAAAGTACTTGCGTATCCCGTAGAGCACCTGGACCTTCAGGCAGGAACTGTCAAGGTGATTCACAGGAGATTTTCCGCGAAGCGTATTAACGTCTCGGATTTAACGGAAAAAACAGAAGAACAGCTTAAGAAGGAAATGGGTTTTGGCGGGCATCATGTTGAGGAAATAAAGGCGAAACTTGCGCTGTTGGGGCTGGAATTGAAAAGGGCAGAGGCGGTTCCGGATGTCAGCAAGTCCGAAGAGACAGAAGCATCAAGTCAGTCTGTTCAAGCCGCGGAACATAAAAACGCGGACACCAAAAAACTGCTGCAGGACAGGCGCGCCCGGCTATTTGCGCTTCCCGTGACCAAGCTCGGATTGAGCCCCGAGGCCCTTACGGTTTTATCCCGCATTCCTCTCGAACATTTAAACGGCAGAACAATCATGAATTTTTCGGAGCTGATGCGTGTTGATCTCGATGACGTTATTCGTTATGGAGGAGCCGCGCCGGTATTTGAAGAAATTCGGGAAATGCGGGCGAAAAAACTTAAGGAAACTGTTCAGGAGCTGGACCGGGATATTAAAGCTTTCCGGGGTTCATCGGCCGGCAGTCTCGGTGTTTCCGAAGAGGCGGTTTTGTTTGTGATTGATGCGACGGGGAATGTTGTCGGGTTGTCGCTCAAGAAATATTTTCCGGAATATTTTGAGGTGTTGAAAGCGAAAATCCTTGCGGAGGGTGAAGTTGATCTTCCTGCTGAGCTGGCTGGGCTCGTTCAGTCGCCTGAATTTGCCAAAGTGCTGGGCTATTTGAAAAAAGAGGAGCCGTCGCTGGTGATTACCGGTCCGGTTTCGCCTCAGGCGCTTATTGCGCATTTAACGGGACGCGGAACTCATGTGCTTGTTTATTATGATAATCCGGAATACAAAAAGAAAATTGAAGCGCTTCTCTCTTCTAAGAGCGCTCAGTTCCGCGATGCCGTAATGAAAAAAGGCTATTTTGTCGATTTGTCCGGCTTAAAAACGGATGCCCGGCAGTTTATTTCCAGGACGCTTGCAGGCGGTAAATTCAGGCTGGATTCGGGCCGTGAATTCAGTCTTGCGCGTATTGCGGGTGAGGCAGGGCTGCGCGGTAAAGATATTCGTAATCATACCGTGATGATGGGTGAAGACCGGTTTATTGAGTCGTTGGGGCAAACTCTTGCTCCGCGTCAGGCGTTATTGTTTGCAGGCGGAGAAGACCGGTCGCCGCTTGCGGATGTTCTGCGTCTTTCTTACGCGGATCGTCTCTCAAGGAATTCCAAGGAAGCTCAGCAGACCGGCTTAGTGATTTTCGATGGATTGGTTTACCGAAACACAGATATGTTCCGGGCGCTTCTTGAAGAGCTCACGGCTGACGGCGCCGCCGCAAAACTCACTGCCGGCATGGCTTAATTTGTGATAATCTATCGCGACTTATGGCCAGTCTCATTGCCGCATTTCAATTTCTAACCCTCTTTCCGATTCCCACAAAACCTTCCGAAAAGAAGGAAGTTTTTGCGCATTCCGTGCGTTATTTTCCGCTTGTCGGAGTCGTGCTTGCGCTGATTCTATCGATTGCCTATGAGTTGCTGATCGTTAAATTCGAGGATCCTGCCGTTTGCCTGATGCTGGTCATACTTCTGTTCTTTCTGACCAAAGGATTGCACATAGACGGGCTTTCCGATACGTTTGATGCCATTCTTTCCGGACAATCGCGCGAAAAGATGCTCGTGATCATGAAAGATCACAATTCCGGCGCGCTCGGAACCGCGGTTTTGGTGTTTGTCCTGCTCTTAAAAGTTTTTTTATTAAGTGAAATATTCGAATATATGAAGTTCCCGGCTCTTTTTCTTGCGCTTGCCGGATCACGGGCCGGCATGAGCCTGATTTTGGGACTGTTTCCGTATCTCCGGGGAAGCGAGGGAATCGGATTTTCGTTCACGAAATATCTGACGCGTGTTGACTGGATGATCGCTGTATTGATCGGATTGGCGGTAGCGCTCGTTTCCTGCCGGTTTTACGGTTTATTTGCTTTTGCCGCTGGTCTCGCTACTATTTTAATTTTTGCTTGGCTGGTGAACCGAAAACTGGGCGGAATTACCGGGGACGTTGTCGGCGCCGCCAATGAAATCGGGGAAGTGGCAATGCTCTTCTGGCTGAAAGTATTTTTGGTTTAATTTTATGCCGGCAAAATCATTAATGATCCAGGGAACCTCCTCGCACGCCGGAAAAAGTGTTCTCACCACGGCGTTTTGCCGTATTTTCGCGAATCAGGGCTATCACACCGCTCCGTTTAAATCTCAGAACATGTCGCTTAATTCATTCGTTACGTCAAACGGCGAGGAAATTGCTGTCGCACAGGCTGTTCAGGCCGAAGCCGCCGGAGTCGCGCTCGAAGCAGAAATGAATCCCATTCTTCTCAAGCCCACCGAAGACCGTAAAAGTCAGGTGATTCTTATGGGCCGTCCGGTGAACACGATGGATGTGTTCGGCTACGATGAGTACAAACGCGTGGCGTGGGAGGCGGTGCAAAAATCCTACGCGTCGCTTGCCTCAAGATATGACGTGATTGTGATTGAAGGCGCCGGAAGTCCGGTGGAAATGAATTTGAAAGAGCGGGATATCGCGAATATGAAAGTGGCTGAGCTTGCGGATGCGCCTGTGATCATCGTCACCGATATTGACCGCGGCGGAATCATTGCTTCGCTGGTCGGAACCATGGAACTTTTGGAATCGAAAGAGCGCGACCGTGTGATCGGATTTGTCATCAATAAATTTCGCGGAGAGCGGAAGCTTCTGGATTCAGCGCTTGAATTTATCGAAAAGAAAACCGGAAAACCCGTGCTAGGCGTGATTCCGTTTATGCGTGAACTTAAAATTTTATCGGAAGATTCCGTTTCACTTGAAAATCATCTCGCGAAAAAAACAGGTTCGGTCAAAATCACATGCGTGTCGCTTCCTCATATGTCAAATTTCACGGATTTTGCTCCTCTGGAATTGGAAGAAGAAGTTTCGTTTAAATATGCGCATCGCCCGGAAGAACTTGACGATGCCGATTTGATTTTAATTCCGGGATCCAAAAACACAATCTCCGACATGGAATATCTCTGGAAATCTGGAATGGCTGCGAAAATACGGAGTCTCAAAGGACAAAAAACAATTTTAGGTATTTGTGGAGGATTCCAAATGCTGGGCCGCGAAATCCGTGATCCGTACCGGGTCGAATCGGAGAAAACATCCATCGAGGGACTGGGTCTTGTAAAGGCAACTACCGTGATGGAAAAAGAAAAGCGGACGGTGAAAACAGAAGTGAGAGCGCTTCAATCAGAAGGTTTTTTCCGTAAAGGAGAAATTTACACCGGTTACGAAATTCATATGGGCAAAACCGAAGTGGCGGATGTTCACAAACCGTTGTTTCAATTTTCCGGTTCCGAAGGTTTTGACGGCGCGATTGCCGAAAATGGGACGGTGTTTGGGACCTACTTGCACGGCCTGTTTGATAACGATGAATTGCGCCGCGATTTGATCCAATTTTTCGGCGGAAAAGCCGGTGATTTGGTAACGGATTACAACCTCATTAAGTCTAATGAATACGACCATTTGGCAGACCTGGTGAGCCAAAATATAAACCTCGATTTGATCAAGAAAAGCATGGGGTTTTAATCGGTTGACGCAAAGGGTGTGTTTTTGTATACTTCCGTCTCTTTCCTCATTGTGAGTGGCGGAGGGATAGGCCCGACGAAGCCACGGCAACCGGTCCAGAGCAGCGGATGTTAGGTGCCAAATCCTACCTGGCGCGGAACTTAGCGACGGGGAAGATGAGAGCCAAATTAGCCTCTTCTTCATCTAAATATGAGGAAGAGGCATTTTTTTTGGAATGAAGGAGACGTTGAAGTGACCTATGTACGCGGTTTAAAGTGCCGGGAATGCGGACGGGAATATCCCACAAGCCCGGTTTATGTCTGCGAATACTGCTTCGGATCGCTGGAAGTCAATTACGACTATGACGCCATCAAAAAAGTAATTTCCCGCGAAAAAATCGAAAAGGGACCGCGCAGCCTCTGGCGCTACCGGGAACTTCTTCCGATCGACAAGGAACCCACCGTCGGGCTTTATTCCGGATTCACGCCGCTCGTCAAAGCCGATCATTTGGCCCGCGTGCTCGGCGTCAAAGAAATCTACATTAAAGATGACACTGTCTGTCATCCCACACTTTCCTTCAAAGACCGCGTTGTGGCCGTCGCGCTTACGAAAGCGCGCGAATTTGGGTTCGACACGGTGGCTTGTGCGTCCACCGGCAATCTTGCCAATTCCGTTTCTGCCCATTCCGCGAAAGCCGGACTCAAGCGTTTTATTTTTATTCCCGCCGATCTCGAATTCGCGAAAATTCTCGGATCGCTCGTTTATGAACCCAATCTTGTTGCGGTAAAAGGAAATTACGATGAAGTGAATCGCCTTTGCGCGGAAATTGCGAGCAAATACAAATGGGCATTCGTGAACGTGAACATCCGCCCGTATTACGCGGAAGGATCGAAGACTTTCGGATTTGAAATTGCAGAACAGCTGAATTGGAAAACCCCGGCTCACGTGGTGGTTCCCGCAGCGAGCGGAAGCTTGATGACGAAAATCTGGAAAGCGTTCAAAGAATTCGAAAAACTCGGTCTGATCGGCCCGGTGAAAACGAAGATGCACTGCGCCCAGGCGCTCGGGTGCTCGCCGATTTCCACGATGATTCTTGAGAAATCCGAAGTGATGAAACCCGTCAAACCGCATACCATCGCGAAAAGCCTTGCCATCGGCAATCCGGCTGACGGATACTATGCCAAAGATGTCGTGAATCAAAGCGGCGGCTCGGCGGAAACGGCCACCGATGAAGAGATTATCGACGCCATTAAACTGCTTGCCGCGACGGAAGGGATTTTCACGGAAACCGCCGGCGGCGTGACTTTGGCCTGCGCCAAGAAGCTGATTCAAAAAGGTGCGATTCCGAAAGACGAATCGATTGTGATTTCGATTACCGGACAGGGGCTCAAAACTCAGGAGGCCATTCAGCATCATTTGGGCCGTCCGCACGTGATTGAGCCGAATCTCGCGTCGTTTGAAGACCGTGTGGATTTTCCGGAAAATAAAAAAGCTGTAAAAGTATAAGAGGAGAATATTATGTCCGTAAAAGTCAGAATTCCAACCCCGCTTCAAAAACTCACCGGTGATAAAGGTGAAGTCGAAGTCAAGGCCGCGACGATTCAGGAACTTCTCGCCAATCTCGAGAAAAATTTTCCCGGCATTCAGGCCCGCATCTGCGATGAGTCCGGAAAGCTCCGCCGTTTCGTGAATGTTTACGTGAACGAGGAGGATATCCGTTTTCTTTCCCAGGAAGCAACGCCCGTAAAAGACGGCGACGAAGTTTCCATAGTTCCGGCCATTGCCGGGGGAAGCCGCTGATGGCCAAGCGCGCTTTTAAACTTGTATTTCCGAGTACACTGATTAAAGAGCCGATTATGTTTCTGATTGCGCGTGACAATGATTTGACTCTGAACATTCGCCGCGCAAAAATTACGCCTACAACCGGAGAAGCTACGATTGAGCTGGAGGGCGATACGGAAGACATCGAAAACGCCGTCCGTGAATTCAAGAAGAAGGGCGTGATTGTGGAATCGGCCGAAGGGGAAGAAGGACTTTAAACAAGGAGTGTTTATGAAGGAATTCATCTCTGATTTGAAAAATCGTGTTCTGACGGGCGGAAGCGTCACGAAAGATGAAGCCCGCCGTCTCATTGAAATTCCCGCAACTGACCGTGACACCCTCGATCATTTGATCAACGCGGCGAATGAAATCACGCACAAAATGGCCGATATTGACGCCGATTTGTGTTCGCTCGTGAACGCCAAAAGCGGCAACTGCACGGAAGATTGCGCGTTCTGCTCCCAGTCCAGCCATTATCAAACCGGCGTGAATACGTATGAAATTCTTTCTCCGGAACAAGTGCTGGCTTCCGGCAAAGCCGCCGAAGCGCGCGGTGTGGACCGTTTTTGTGTCGTCACCGCGATGGGCGTACTGACCGAAGATCAGTTTGAGCAGGTGCTCGACGGTTTTCGTCTGCTTCAGCAAAAAACGAATTTGAAACTCGAAGCGTCAATCGGCGGACTGAACCGGGAACGTCTCGAACGCCTAAAAGAAGTCGGCGTCACCCGTATCAATCACAATTTGGAAACGTCCGAGCGTTATTATAAAGAAATTGTCACCACGCATTCTTATCAGGACCGGATTGATACTTTGAAAAACTGCCGGGAAGCGGGGATGGAAGTTTGTTCCGGCGGAATTCTGGGAATGGGCGAAACGCGCGAAGACCGTTTGGATTTGGCTTATGAACTCGCGAAATTCAATGCGGATGTGATGCCGATTAACGTGCTGAATCCGCGTCCCGGCACGCCGCTGGAGCATGTCGAAAAAATTGAGCCGATGGAAGTGATCAAAACCATTTGCGTTTTCCGCTTCATTCTGCCGAAAACCTGCCTGAAACTCGGCGGCGGCCGCGAAGTGAATTTAGGTCCGTATCAGGAACTTGCCGTTAAAGCGGGGGTAAACGGTTTGATCGTCGGCGGATATTTGACGACTCCCGGCGGCCCCGTGGACCGCGACCGCGCAATGATGGAACGCGCCGGCTACCGTATTCCGGCAGTGAGCGGGCATTAGCAGCCGGTAGTAGCGAATTTATTCGCTGCTTTTTGGCGACAAAGTCGCTACTACAAACAAATCATGCAAGTGACTCTCCAGGATAAAATCATTCTGATTACCGGCGGGACGGGAGGCCTGGGACAGGCCCTTGTCCGTACTTTCATCCGGGAAAAAGCATCCGTTCTTTTCACGTTTCATTCCCATAACGACAGGGCCGTCGAACTCGAAAAGCTGGGCGCGCGCGGATTTCAGGCGGATTTGAGCGACCGGAAATCCGTGAATGCCTTTGTGGATTCCGTCACGAAAGCCGAGAGGCATCTGGACGGAATCATTCACAATGCCGGCGTTTCACTCGATCATACGATCGCGAATGCGACCGAAGAAGAATTCGACAAATCCATTGAAGTCAATTTGACTTCTGTTTTCAGAATTTCCAGAGGATTGCTCCCGCTTCTTGAAAAATCAAAACACGCAAAAATTTTAAACGTTACGAGCCGTGTCGGTTTGCGCGGCAATTTCGGGCAAACCGCGTATTCGGCGTCAAAGGCCGGATTGATTGCGCTCACAAAGACTATGGCCGCGGAATGGGGTGAGAAGGGGATTTCGGTGAATGCGATTACTCCGGGATACGTGATGAGTGATATGACCCGCATATTACCCGAGGAAATTCATGAGAAGATGAAAAAGGAAAGTTATCTGGGGGTTATTTCCGAAGCAAAAGAAGTTGCGGATTTTTCCGCGTTTCTCATGTCAGATCAAGTGACGCGTGTTTCCGGACAAATTTTTCATTACGATTCCCGGAGAATATAATGCTACGCAGCGTGGTCGTAACGGGAATGGGCGTGGTTTCTCCGATCGGAAATTCGCTGGAAGAGTTCCGTGAATCTCTGAGAAAAGGAAATTCGGGTGCCGGAAAAATCACAAAATTTGCCTCAGACCATCATCCGGTAAAAACGGCATGCGAGGTGAAAGGGTTTAAACCCGGGTGGCGCACGAAAATTCTCGATCCTTTTATCCAATACGCTTTTGACGTTGCGGAGCAGGCCGTACGCCGCGCCGATCTTGAAATTGAGAAGATCGATCCGTACCGGATCGGCATTGTCATGGGCTCGAGCAAGGGCGGCATGACCACTTATGAAAAAGCGCGTGAAAAATACGGATCCTATCTTCCGTCCGCGCTGCACAGTGCCGCGCTTTACGCCAGTTTCCCTCCGCATATCGCTTCGCAGTGGATTGCGAAGCGTTATGCCGTGACCGGGCCGGCGAAATGCATGTCAACGGCCTGTGCCACGGGAACTTATTCCATTATTGAGGGCGCGCGCATGGTGGCCGAGGGCGAAGTGGATTACTGCATCGCGGGCGCGACGGACGCGAGCATCACGAAACTTCTGCTTGCCGGCTACAACAGCATGAAAGTTTATTCGCGCCAGGGGCGCATGGCTCCTTACGATAAATCGCGTGACGGCTTCCTGGCCGGCGAGGGCGCGGGCTGCGTCATTCTGGAGTCGAAAGAGTCTGCGAAAGCGCGCCGCGTTCCGTATTTCGCCGAAATCATGGGATCGCATTTCGCCTCAGACGGATTTTCGCTGATGCATCATGAAGAAGAGGCGCATGGGCTTTCGAATTTGATCCGGAAAACGCTTGAAAAGTGCGGACTCACCGTGCGGGATCTGGATTATATTAACACGCACGGAACCTCGACTCAGCACGGAGACCGTTATGAAGCCAGGGAACTCCGGCGCATGCTGGGCGATTACGCGGATTTGATTCCGGCGAGCTCCACGAAGTCGATGACGGGGCATATGCTCGGCGCGAGCGGAGCGATTGAGTTTATCGCGTCGTGCCTGGCGGTGAAGGAAAAATGGATGCATCCGACGGTGAATCTCGAGAAACCGGATCCGGAATGCGATTTAGATTTTATTCCGAAAAAAATGCGTGAGAAAAATGTAAAAACGGCGCTGTCATTTTCACTCGCTTTCGGCGGGCACATGGCGGCGATTGTGGTGAAAGAATAATGAACGCTCTCGAATTTTTCGAATCAGAACTGGAAGAAATGCGGCAAAAAAGCGGCTACCGTTTTCTTCGCACGCGCGACGCGAATGGTTCCGAAAGCCCCGCGCATGCATTGCTCGACGGGCGGGATGTGGTGTTATTTGCCGGAAATGATTATTTGGGCCTCAGCCGCCATCCGAAAGTGATTGAGGCGGCGGTGGCATCGCTTCGCGAGTTTGGAACCGGAGCGGGAGCCGCTCAGCTGATTTCAGGTCACACGCGCGATCATGCGGAGCTTGAGAACCGGATTGCCCGGTTTATGAATACCGAATCCGCGCTGATTTTTCCGAGCGGATATCAGGCCAATTTAGCGGCCGTCAGCGCATTGGCCGGCAAAGGCGATTTGGTGGTGATGGACAAGCTCAATCACGCTTCTCTGATTGATGCGTGCAAATTATCCGGAGCAGAATTCCGCGTGTATCCGCATAAAAATTATGAACGGCTCGAGGCGATTCTCGAAAGTTATCCGCAGACGGCGAAAAAACTTATCGTCACGGACGCGGTGTTCAGCATGGACGGCGATTTGACGGATCTGGAAATCCTCGTCCGGATCAAAAAACATTACGGCGCGCTTTTGCTCGTCGACGAAGCGCATTCCATCGGCGTGTTCGGATTGAAGGGAAGCGGCCTGGTGGAAGAAAAAAAATTGTGGAATGAAATCGAAGTCCGTACGGGCACGCTTTCGAAATCGGTGGGATGCCAGGGAGGATTTATTGCCTCATCGCGCAAACTCATCGATTATTTCATCAATTTCGCGCGTCCGTTTATTTTTTCAACCGCGATTGCACCGCATCTTTGCCGCGCCGCCAAGGCCGCGATTGATTTGGTCGAGTCCGAGCCGAAACTCCGCCAAAAACTTTTATGGGACACGTTTGAAGTGCGAAAAGAAATTGTGAAAGACCTTCATTTCGATGTGGGGCCGAGCGCGTCACCGATTATTCCGCTCATGATGGGTGAGTCCGAAAAAGCGCTCGCGTTTTCGAAAGCACTTCTGGAAGAAGGAGTTTTTGTTCCGGCCATTCGTCCGCCGGCAGTAGGACCCGGTGAATCGCGGCTTCGCCTGACCATCAGCGCGGCGCACACAGAAACGGATTTTCAGAAACTATTGCTGGCATTACAGAAAGTAACAAAAAAGGGGTCAGACCCCTTAGGGGTCTGACCCCTTTTTAAATCAATTATGGATCATCTCAAAAAACTCGATCAAAAATACATTTGGCATCCGTTCACGCAAATGCGCGACTGGACGGACGAGGAAATCCTTGTCATCGACCGGGCTGAGGACTGCTATCTCATTGACACGGAAGGGAAGCGCTATATCGACGGCATTTCGAGTTTGTGGTGCAATGTCCATGGACACCGTAATGAAAAAATCGATTCTGCCGTGCGCGCTCAGCTTGATAAAGTGGCTCATTCCACTTTTCTGGGGCTTTCAAATACGCCGGCTATTTTGCTCGCCGAACGGCTGATTCAAATTGCACCGAAAGGGCTGACGCGCGTGTTTTATTCCGATTCCGGATCCGAAGCCATGGAGATTGCGCTGAAAATGGCGTATCAATATTGGCAGGTCCGAAAAGATCCGCGTCCGAAAAAGAAAAAGTTCGTTCATCTCGAGCTCGCTTATCACGGAGACACAATCGGATCGGTGAGCGTGGGCGGAATCAGTCTTTTCCACGAAATCTACGAGCCGCTTCTTTTTCAATCTTACAGCGCTTTTTCGCCGTATTGCTACCGGTGTAAATTTGGTCAGGACCGCGACAAGTGCAAACGCGAATGTTTAAGCGAGCTTGAGGAAATTGTCCGCAAGCATCAGGACGAACTTGTCGCGATTGTGGTGGAGCCGATGATACAGGGAGCGGCGGGCATGATCGATCAGCCGGAAGGATATTTGAAATCCGTCCGTGAAATTGCGGATAAATATGATGTGCTTCTGATTTGCGACGAAGTGGCAACCGGATTCGGACGAACCGGAAAAATGTTCGCCTGCGAGCTGGAAGGAATTACGCCGGACATCATGTCGGTTGCGAAGGGGCTTACGGGCGGATATCTTCCGCTGGCTGCCACGCTTGTGAAAGATAAAATTTACGAAGCTTTTCTCGGCGAATACGGTGAATTCAAAGCATTCTTCCATGGACATACGTACACGGCGAATCCGCTGGCCTGTGCCGCGGCCCTCGCCAATCTGGATGTTTTCGAGGACGAGAAAACGCTTCAAAATCTTCAGCCTAAAATTGATGTTTTAACCCAATGGCTGGAAAAAATAAGGGGTCTAAATCATGTCGGGGACGTGCGTCAGGTTGGGTTTATGGCCGGCATTGAATTGGTGAAAGACAAATCCACTAAAAATGCGTATGATCTTAAGGAAAAACAGGGGATTCGGGTCTGTAAACAGGCCCGTAAATACGGGGTGATTTTGCGTCCCCTCGGTAATGTGGTGGTGCTGATGCCGCCGCTTGGGGTTTCTCAAGCCTTACTCAAGGAGCTTCTCAATGTTACAGAAAGATGTATCCGGGAAATTTGTGAATAATATGGTGAAGAACGGTCAGGGGAGCTGCTGCTCGCAGACTAAAACGCAGGCGGGTCCTGCTTCTGTGATTGCGGATGGGTTATGGATCGCTTTCATTGTCACAACCGCTTTTTTCATCCATCTGCCATTGCTGCTCGCGCGGGCTTCTAATCTTGCCGGCGACGAACTCGTGGTCGGTCTCATGGCCAAACACATTTTCAGCGGTGAGTTTCCTATCTATTATTGGGGACAGTCCTATATGGGTGCTGTCACTTCTTATATCGTGGCGCTGTTTTCACTCGTCGGCGGTTTGAACGGAATTACGCTGCAAATGGGCGTATTTTTCTTTTATGAAGCATTCCTCGTGGTGAATTATTTTCTGGTAAAAAAAGTGCTGGGTCTGCGCACCGCAATTTTCGCGAGCCTATTTCTTATGCTGACGCCGCTTATGATGGCGGAATTCAGCATGAAGTCGCTAGGCGCTTATCCGGAAATATTTTTCCTCGGAGCGCTTTCATTATTTTTCTGGATTAAAGTTTTTGCGGACGGAAACAGCAAATTTTTAATTCCTCTCGGACTCACGCTCGGTTTCGCGCTTTATCTCAACTCACTGTTTATCATGTATTTGGCGGCATTCGGACTCATGACTTTTTTCTGGAAAAAAGGTTTTGACGACCGTGCTCAATATCTCAATCCGGTAAATTTAATTACGCTGAAGAATTTTAATCTTCCGATTTGGCTCAAAATCACTTTTTATGCGGTGAGCGTCATTGTTGCTTTTTATATCGCGAAACAGCTTTTCGTGTTCTTCCACGGCGGATTAGATCATAAAGTTCTGGGATTGAAATTTCAGGAGCCGGCCTTTCAATGGAAGGGCGTGAAGAAAATGCTTCTTCTAATTTCCGGAGATGTGGCAGTACTCGCGCTTCTCGTGATGGGCTGGAGAAATATGCTGGGATTTGTAAAGCGGTGGCTGCCTTTGATCGCCGCGTTTTTCATCGGATATTTGCCCGCCTTTCTGTACGGAATTCTGGGAGGTGAGGGATATAGACTTCTGCATAAATCCGGCGCTGTTAAAGCAGACGCGCTCGGTGCCAAGCTTGAAATGGTTTATGGAAAAATTATTCCACAGACACTGTGGGGCGGAAATGCTTTTGTGATCGGACTTTTTTCCGCAGGAATTCTTTATTTTCTCTGGATGCAGCGCAGCAATATCAAAAATATTTTCACATTCCGGTCGGGCGTTCAGGACGCCGGCTTCTTTTTCGTGTTTTTAGGCGCGATGGTATTGGTGCTCGGTTCCGCGAGCGCGCTGGTGGCGGACCGTTATCTCAGCCCGTTTTATTGGGTGAGTGCTGTTTGCGCGGGCGTATTGATCGCCCAAATTTCTCAGTGGACGCGCGGTCTCGGTGTTTTGATTCTACTGCCCTATCTTTGGATCAATATCAACTCGTTGAATGCTGCCGTGAAAGATTATGGCACCCGGGAAAGGGATATTCCGGGTCTGATTCAATTTTTGGAAGAAAAGGGATTGAAGGGCGGGATGACGGATTATGACAGCACATTTCAGTACAATTTCTACGGGGATGAACGTGTCATTTTTATTCCGCGCGTGGGCATGATGCGGCGTCCGGAATACCGCGAGTTCGTCGCGAAACTCGACAGGAAAATATTTGTCTGTTCGATTGATTCCGATGTGGAAAAAGAATTTCTTGCGGCTTATGCGTCGCAAAAACCGCTTGAGGTTCACGAATTCAAGAATTACCGCGTCTACGTTTTTGATCAAAATCTCCTTCTGCCTGACTACAAATAAACGATGAAAAACGGCGTATTTATTATTGGAACAGACACAGGCGTTGGGAAAACAGTAATCGCGGCCGGCCTGGCTTTAGTCGCCCGCGAGCGTAATATCCGCGTTGGGGTCATGAAGCCCGTGGCAACGGGCTGTTTCGACCGCGGCGGCGAGCTGCTTAGCCACGATACGTTGTTTTTGCTCGAAGCAAGCGGCGGTAAAAAACATGACATTGCCAATCCGGTTCGTTTTCGCAATCCGCTGGCACCGCTGGCCGCTGCGCGTGAAGAATCCAAAGCCATCGATACGTCGCATATTCTCCGGGCCTATGAAGAACTTCACGAAAATTTTGATTTCGTGATCGTGGAGGGAATCGGCGGCTTAATGGTTCCGTTCACGGAAAATTATTTTGTTTCTGATTTGATCAAAGAATTTGATTTACCGGTGATTATCGTGGCGAGAACCAAACTGGGCACGATCAATCATACGTTGCTTACGATTGACGCGGCGAAGTCGCGCGGTATCGGAGTCAAAGGAATTATCTTTAATAATTTTGATGAAAATTCGCTTGGGATTGATGAGCAAACCAGTCCGCGGATTATTTCTGATTTGAGCGGCGTTCCGGTTTTGGGGATGGTTCCTAAAATTACCGGTTTGGACGTGGAAAATTTGCAGTACGGAAATTTAAAGCAAGTGATTAAAGACCGCGTTGCTTTGGAAAAAATTTTTATCGGGGAAAAGAGGGCAAAATAGTGTCGAAAAAAGTATTGCTCGCGATGTCGGGCGGAGTCGATAGCTCGGTGGCCGCCTATCTCTTGAAAGAGCAGGGTTATGAAGTGACCGGCGCGACAATTCGTACCTGGGCCCCCAACGACTGCGATGAGAAAAATACCAATGCCTGCTGCGGCACTAAAGGAGTCGGAGATGCCCGTTCCGTAGCTGTCTCCCTCGGTATTCCTTATTATGTCATGAATTTCGAGAATGATTTTAAGCGGGACGTCATCGATTATTTTGTCAGCGAATACCGCCGCGGCCGCACGCCGAATCCGTGTATTGCCTGCAACGAAAAAATAAAAATCGGCGGATTCTGGAAAAAGGCAAAGGCACTCGGTTTCGATTATATTGCCACCGGCCATTATGCCCGGGTCGGACATGACGAAGTTTCGGGGCGTTATTTTATCCGCCGGGGCGCGGATGATCACAAAGATCAGTCTTACGTTTTGTTTCCGCAAAAACAGGAAGAGCTGGCGCATTTCCTTCTTCCGGCGGGCGAGCTGAAAAAAGAGCGCGTCCGGGAAATCGCGCGCGAAATCGGTTTATCCGTTCATGACAAACCGGATTCCCAGGAAATCTGCTTTATCCCTTCGAATGATTATGTCGCTTTCATGGAAAAGAATTATGCGTTGGAAACCAAGCCGGGTGCGATTAAAAATTCCGGCGGGGAAGTGCTGGGACAGCATTCGGGATATTTCAATTACACTATCGGCCAGCGGCGCGGTCTCGGCATCGCCCATGAGCATGCGCTTTACGTCATCGATATTCATCCTGAAACCAACGAAGTGATTGTGGGCGACAAGTCGGAAGTCAAAACAAAAACTTTTCGCGTTGAAAATCTGAATTGGCATCTCGAGCCCCGCGAACGTTTTCGCGCGGAAGTAAAAATCCGTTCCGCGCATCGCGAGTCTCCAGCGGAAATCATCTCTGATCATGCAGATTCTTCAAACGTATCCGTGACGTTTGATGATCCTCAGGAAGCGGTGACTCCGGGGCAAGCAGCCGTATTTTATGACGGTGATAAAGTGATTGCGGGAGGATGGATCGCATGAGTGAGAAACTTGAAAAGCTGAAAAACTGGATTCGTCCATTCGGGCGTGTCCTTGTCGCGTATTCCGGCGGCGTCGATTCCGCGCTTGTCGCGAAAGTAAGCCGGCTTGTTCTCGGGAAAGAAAACGTTTTGGCGGTTACTGCGCAAAGCGAAAGTTTGGCGCCGAGCGAGCTGGAAGATTCCAAACGCCTTGCCCGGGAAATGGATGTGACTCAGAAAATCGTTTTGACTCAGGAAATGCAAAATCCGGATTACGTGGCGAATCCTGAAAACCGCTGTTATTTCTGCAAAACGGAACTTTATAATCATCTCGTTCCCATCGCTCGTGAACTCGGATATTCGGTGATTTTTGACGGAACCAATATCGATGATCTCGGCGATGACCGGCCGGGTTTAACCGCAGCGCGGGAGCATGGTGTGAAAAGTCCTCTTGTCGAGGCGGGACTCACCAAACAGGAAATCCGCGAACTGTCGAAATCACTCGGTCTTCCGACCTGGGATAAGCCGGAGCTGGCCTGTCTTTCTAGCCGTATTCCTCATGGAACGCTGGTGACGATAGAAAAGCTTGGGGAAGTGGACAAAATCGAAAATATTCTTCGTTCTTTCGGATTCAAACAGGTGAGAGCGCGCCATTTGGGAGAGCGGATCCGGATCGAAGTAGAGCCTGAATTAGTTTCGAAATTAAAAGAGAATTCTGTTCTTGTTCCTGTCACTGAAAAGATATTTGAACTGGGTTTTAAAGAAGTGGAAATTGCCGAAGAAGGTTATCGCCGGGGAAAGAAAGAAAAACTGCACCCAATCGAATAATGAAAATTCCAAAAGGGCTCTCGCTCAATCTTCATAAAGAACAAAGCCTTTCCGAGCCGAGAATTCGTGTGTCCCAGGTTCCTCAAAAAATTGTTATTCCCGTTTTAAATGCCGAAATGATAGTCCGTGCCGGCGATTCCGTTTTGCGCGGTCAAAAAATCGCGGAAGGTGTTTTGCCCATTTTCTCGACAATCAGCGGAACAGTGAAATCCGTTTCTTCGTCCGTTGAAATTGAATCCGATGGGAAAGATGTTGCCGTCGAATCTTTCGGAAAAGAAAGAACGGATGCAGAAATTGACTCATTGAGTTCTGAGGCGTTACGCGAAGTTTTCAAAGATTCAGGAATTTGGGATTTGAGCCGCAAGCCGGAGCCGGTATTTCAAAAGTTGTTTCCGTCGGTTAAGACCGTGATTCTCGATGCTTCGGAATGCGAGCCTTATCTGACCGCGGATTATCTGCTGATGCTTTTCAAGCCCGTGGAAATTCTGAAAGGGCTGGAGTGGATGATTCGTGCCGCCGGCGCGGAGGAAGGAATTATCGCCATTTCCGAGCATAACCGGGAATGCTATGAAATTTTCGCGAGCAAGATTTTCACGATGAAAATTTCAAAAATCCGGCTGGTGTGGCTTAAAAGCACTTATCCGCAAGGATTTGATTTTCAGTTCGCCGCGCGGATTTTCGGTAAAGATTTTCCAGCGCGCTGGAAAATTATCGATTTGGGTGCTGCTGTTTTGAACGTAGCTTCCGCGTTTTCGGTTTACGAAGCCGTGAAATTTCAGAAACCGCAGATTGATCGGGTAGTGACGATAGCCGGTGTTTGCGTCATGCAGGCGCAGAATATTTGGGCCCGTTTCGGAATTTCCGTCAAGGATGCGGTTGACCAGTGCGGAGGATTCTTGAGATTTCCGGCTGCGGTGATTATTGGCGGGCCAATGATGGGGGAGGCGCAGGACAACTTAGACGTCCCGGTGGGTCCGGCCACGGCGGGAATTATCACATTTCCAAAAGAAGAGGTGCCATTGGCCGAAGCCGAACCCTGCATCCGCTGCGGCGACTGTATTCCGGTGTGTCCGGTGTCTATTAATCCTGCCGCGATTGTGCTAGAGGCAGAGGCACATAAGTGGAAAGCGGCAGCCCGGTATCATCCCGAAGCCTGCATTGAATGCGGAAATTGTTCTTATGTATGTCCGTCGAATATTCCCGTTTCTGACCTGGTGATTCGGGCCAAACATGAATTGGCGGTACTCTCATGACGATGACGGAAAGCCGGACGCCGGTTCTCGAGAATCAGCAGAAAAAGGTATTCCGCACCGTGAAGCAGGAAGAGCCGCTCATTGTGAAGCGGGCGCCTCACGTTCACGCGGCTGTAACTCCCGCGGCCCGCAATTGGGTTTTGTTTATTGCCTTGATTCCCGCGATTCTTGCGTCGGCAATTAGCTTCGGTTTCAGTGCTGTGATTTTGATCTTTAATTCCATTGCGGCATTTGTTGTTTTCGAATTAGTCACCGAAAAAATTTTCAAACAAAAAATCAGGATTTGGGACGGAAACTCCGTGCTTCTCGGCACAATAATGGGCTTGCTGCTGAATCAGGATGTTCCGGTGTGGATGTGCTGGCTGGGGGCGTTTTTCGCCGCGTTTGCTAAAAACCGTTTTCATCCATCCCTGTTTGGTCTGCTCATCCTCCTGTTTTTGAATTCAGTCATTTTGGACCATTCGGAAATTTTTGTTTCCGTTTTGCCGGTGCAAATCGCTTTAATCGGGGGAGGTATTTTTCTTGCAGCAAAACGGATTATCCGCTGGCAGAATCCGGTTGCGTACCTTTCGGCATTCGTTTTGTCGGCATTTTGCTTTGGAATCAATCCTCTTTCTTTTCCGTTTGCGGGCGCGGCTTTACTGGCAGGGATATTTGCAGCGACAGATTCCATGACCACTCCGCTGACCTTGAAGGGAAATTTTGTTTTTTGCGCGCTCGCCGGCATTCTTTCAATAGTTTTGGGAACGGTTACGGGCGGGCTTGAGGGAATTGTGTTCAGCATCCTTATCATGAATTTATTTGTTCCACTTATTGACAGATATGTCAGAATAAAACCCTACACAGTTTAGTTTTATGTGTTAAATTTTAATTCAGGAACCCAGAGACGCTTAAATATAAGAAAGGAAGGCAGTTATGGCCGGATTTGCTCAAGACATTAACGATGCTAATTTTGACAAGGAAATTAATACGAATGTTCCCGTTTTAGTGGATTTCTGGGCCGAGTGGTGCGGTCCGTGCAAAAAACTGGGCCCTATTGTAGAAGAAGTGGCCAAAGATTATCAGGGCAAAGCCAAAGTCATGAAGCTCAATGTGGATGAAAACATGGAGACTGCCCAGAAATTTCAGGTGATGAGCATTCCCACGTTGATTTTTTTCAAGCAGGGCAAAGCGGTGGATCAGATAGTCGGAGCAGTTCCAAAGAATGTGATTGAATCGAAGCTTGCCGGCTTGCTTTAAGGGATTGATAGAAAGGGGGTAAGGAAACCCCATGCGTATTGATCTGGACACGATTCTTAAGCGGTGTATTGAAATAAATGCTTCCGATATTCATTTGTCCGTAGGTCGTCCTCCAACTCTCCGTATTCATGGAATGCTTCAGTCGATGGACGGTGAGATATTGACGGCGGAAGATACTGAACATTACACGCGATCCATTACTTCCGAACCTCATGTGAAGAAGATGATGGAGGTAGGCGGAGTCGATTTCGGTTTTGCCTATAAAGATCTTGCCCGTTTTCGCGTAAGCGCATTCCGTCAAAAAGGCCATTTCGGAATGGTGCTTCGCCAGCTTCCGAATAAATTTATGTCCTTGGAGGCAATCGGACTTCCTCCTACAGTCAAAGAGCTTCTTAACAAACCGCGCGGATTAATTCTTGTTACGGGCCCAACGGGCTCAGGCAAAACAACGACGCTTGCATCAATGATCGACATCATTAATCAAAGCCATGCGTGCCATATTCTTACGATCGAAGATCCCATCGAATATTATCATCAGCATAAAAAAGCGGTTGTCGATCAGCGTGAAATAGGGGTGGATGTTTCAACGTTTCATGAAGCGCTCGTGAAAGCTTTGCGCCAGGACCCCGACGTGATTTTGGTGGGGGAAATGCGTGATATGACGACAATGGAAGCCGCCATCGCTGCCGCTGAAACGGGGCATCTTGTGTTTGCCACATTGCACACGACAGGCGCTGCCCGCACGGTAGACCGTATTATCGATGCATTTCCGACGAATCAGCAGAATCAAGTGCGTTCTCAGCTGTCGGTATCGATAGTTGCCGTGATTTCCCAGCTGCTATTGCCGAAAGCGGATGGCAAAGGCCGCGTAGCTGCTTTTGAAATTATGATAACAACTCCCGCCATCAGCAATCTGGTACGCGAAGGAAAAACATTCCGCATCACTTCAGAGATTCAAACCGGGGGCCGCTTTGGAATGATGACACTCGACAGCCATCTTCTGGAGCTTCATAAAAAAGGCCTTATCTCTTATGAAGATATGATTTCCAAGTCCTACGATGCCAATTTTATTGCCCAGGAAGCGTCTGCCGCGGGACTCAAGAAATAAGTTCTTCATAACGTTTTTTCCTGCCTTGACTTATCTTTTCCCGATTGTATAATTCGCAAATCTACGCAGCACAAGTGAGGAGAGCACATGGAAGAGAAAAAAAACGCACAATCGTCTGTTCAATCCGCACAATCCAACATTGATCCCGTTATTCAGGAAGGCAAGTTTTTTGCTTTGATGGGTTACATTTCGGTTCTTTGCCTGGTCCCTCTCATTTTGAAAAAAGACAACCGTTTTGCCGTATTTCACGGCAAGCAGGGGTTAGTGCTTTTCATTTTAGAAGTAGCGGCTGCAATCTTGAAATCCATTCCGGCCATCGGGGAAGTAGTTTTCAGCCTGGCTTTTGTGGTATTAGGCATTCTTTCGCTCATCGGAATCGTAAAGGTTCTGATGAATGAGTATTGGGAAATGCCTTATATCTCTCAGGTGGCTCAGAAGATTTCAATATAATCTGAGTAAAATCCCAAAAACGGACTTTTAGGATTTAATTTTCATTTCGATTAGTTTGTCCGATTATTAAACGGAGACAAAAACATTTATGTGGTTCGATAAATTGAAAAAGGATACGAATGCTGAAAGCTGGGCGGTCATCTTAAATACGCTTCAGGAAGAAATAAAAAAACGTTCGGCAGCCCAGCAGATTCAAATGTTCTTTTCAGTTTCCATCGAAGAAGCGCGCGAGCTTCTTGAAAATACCCCGATCATTCTTTTGGATTCAATTTCAGAAGACAACGCTGAAAAGATCCGCGATGTTTTTGTGAATTCAGGCCTGGATGTGGTTATTACCGGCGAAACTCTCGTGAAACGCAAATGTTTCCGCACGGTTTGGCCGAAAGAACTGACCGTAGAGCAGATTCTCAGGCAGAATTCTCTTCGAAGCTCCATCACTCAACGGGTAGTGAAAGAGATTTCCCCGGTTTCCTCCTCAAATATAAAGCGTGAGCGTGAAGTTCCTCCAACACCTATTTCGAAACAGGAAAAACCCAAGACAGAAAAAACAACAGCTGAATCCAAGCCTATTACTTCCCCCTCAACTCCTGCAGGCTTTCAAACGGTTCCCGCGGCTAAAAATTCCGGAAATCCGGATGTTGCTTTTCAAAATGCTTCGAAAGAGATGGAAGAAAAGAATAAAAAACTGGAAATGGACAAGGCGCGCATTCAGGAACTTCTATTGGACGCTCAAAAAGAAAACGAAGAGCTGCGGGAAATTAAAAAAGATTATGAGAAGCTCAAAAAAGAGATCATGGAATATCGTTCCCAGCGCGAACAGTTTGAAGGCGCAAAAATAGAATACGAAGGCTGGGTGCGGGAGCTTCAGGAAGAAAAAAGCAAATTGGAGTACCGTATCCGAAATCTCGGCACGGATCTCACCAATAAGGAAAATCAGTACCAGGATCTGAGATCTCAGTCAGAGCGTTATAAGGATGAGGCGGAACGGCTGAAGCAAGAGCTTGGAAAAGAAATTAAAACAACAAAGCAATATTCCGAAACGGCGCGTAAAAAAGAATCCGATGTTGAAAAATTAATTAAAGAAGTTGAATCGAAAAATGAGCTGCTGACCGCAAAGGATCAGCAAATTCACGCTTTGACACAAAAGGCGATTTCCACAGAATCATCTTTAGAAGCATTCCGGCACTCTTCCGTCAAAGAAAAAGAGGCTTTGATCCGCGAGATGGATAAGAAAGATTTGGGGATTCGGGATTTGACGGTGATGATTGATTCGTTGAAGAAAGAGAATGCGCAGCGTGAGTCGCATTTTGTCTCTGAATCAAAAAATAAAGAACAGCTGATGGGGCAATTGAACGATAAGCTTAAGGCAACCGTTCAAACTCTTGATGAGTTCCGCGGGCGTGCCGCAAAGCTCGAAGAGGAAGTTGAAGCGAAGAGAAGCCTGATTGAAGAGCTGAAAAAGGAAACGGATTTTATCCGTGAGCGTTTTGAAGTTGAAAAACGGATGTCCGAGAAGCGCTATAAAGAGAAATCGGACCAATATGATCAGGTTAAAGAAATCCATGACCGATTGACCAGCGAATATGAAGCTTTGAAAAAGGAATATAACCGGGTCAGTGCCGAGTGGCGTAAAGAGCATGAACGGGCTACGGAATTAAAAATCCGCTTGGAAAAGAGCGAGCAGGAATGGCGTGAACTTCGCGAAACTTATGAAGCAAAAGTCAATTCGCTTTCTTCCGACTTTAATGCGATGGGCCAGGCTTATCAGAAAACCGCAAGGGAGCTGGAGGAGCTGCGCCGCGAGTCCGGAATCCTTAAAAAGGAATACGCCGATAAATCAAAACTATCCGAAGACCTGGGCAGGGAACTAAACGAGCTTAAGAAAAATTTTGAGATAACAAAAATAAATCTTCAGGAAACGGCCAAAGACCTGAATGCCGTATCGAGCCGTTTGGAAAAGAGCCAGGTTTCTTTTGAACAGGCTTGCTCGAAAATCAACTCTCTGGAAGCGGAGAATGATCAGCTCAAGCAGATTGCAGCAGAGCTTTCGGAACGTGCAAAACGTGTTCCCGAACTCGAGACGCTCAATAAGCGGCTCGAGAATCAGCTCGAAGTCGCCCAGCGTCACATCAAGGATGTGACCGTTCAGCGAGAGCAGCAGGAAATTGTTGAGAAGCGTTTGCGTGTTCAGAATGAACTTCAGGAAAGAGAGTCACAGCTCCGGGCGCTTGCTCAAAAACAGGAACAGCTTGAACAGGATGTGACTGCACGCCAGGAGTTAATCAAAAAAATCCTTGAAGAGCAGGAATCCATTCAAAAAGAAATCATCAAGGCAAAGCAGGCTCAAAAACATCTTCAGGAAATCAGCCGGATGAAAGACAAAACGCGCACTGCCGGCAAGCAATCACTTCAAATTGTTAATCCTGAATCCGAGAAAGAGGAAGAAATGTCCGAAGAATTTTCCTCTGCCAAGGATCAGGATTAGCTCCGTATTTCTTTTTGTTTCCAGCATGTGATATAATCCTTCCTTTAATTTCTCCGGAGAATTGTACTGATGATTGAAATGACACTTTCGAAAATCAAGATCGACGAAAGACGGAGTGAACAAATTATCGTTCTCAAAGAAAAAGAGGGCAGCCGTTTCCTTCCCGTAGTGATCGGTATTTCTGAGGTACAAGCCATTAAATTAAAATTAAGCGGTGTGGAGCTTCCGCGTCCTCTGACTCATGATCTGCTGCTTTCTTCCATTCAAAAGCTGGGCGGTGAGCTCAAGCGAATCGTTATCGACAGTCTTCAAAATAACACGTTTTATGCAAAACTGGTGATTCAGACCGAAAAGGGTGAAGAAGTCAAAATTGATGCCCGCCCTTCAGATAGTGTGGCCCTTGCTTTGCGGGCCCAAGCCCCTATTTTTGTGGAGGAAAAAGTACTCGAGGAAGCTGGACTAACAGAGGAAGGGGAAGTGCAGTAGATTTAACCCTATTTATATAAAAGACTTAGCTTCTATTCTGAGAAGCTATTGTTTTTTTCACAATCACATGGCATAATTGCCCCTTTGATTGTGCAAAACGAACTCATTCTATTCAGTAAATCCGTTTATTATCACAACTTGAGACGCGGAGAAAACTATGGATAAGCAACCATCAAATGGCTCAGTTTCGGCAAAGAAATTCCCATATCCGGGGCTTCCTACTACTTCGGACGGAGCGGGGGCGGTGGCATGGGCGGAAACTCATGTAACCCAGGGCGGATGCGCTTATCCTATTACCTCGTCCACGACGATGGGACAGGCTTACCAGGTGGAAGTATCCAAGGGGAAGAAGAACCTTTGGGGCGATACGCTCTTTTTCTTCGAGCCGGAGTCGGAACACAGTTCGGCAACCGTTTGCGAAGGTTTTGCCGTAGCCGGCGGGCGAATTACTAACTTTACTTCCGGGCAAGGTTTGGTACTCATGAAAGAAGTTCTTTACACAATTTCCGGTAAAAGACTTCCGGCAGTATTTCATATCGGTGCCCGGGCGCTCACGTCCCATTCACTGAACGTACATGCCGGACATGATGACGTCATGGCTGTCAGTGATACGGGCTGGGGAATATTATTTGCCCGGAACGCGCAGGAAGCCGGCGACCTAGCGCTAATTTCAAGAAGAGCCGCAGAAGATTCAGTCACTCCATTTCTCAATGTGCAGGACGGATTTCTCACCACTCATACGATCGAGAACGTAATTCTCTCAGAACCTGAAATGATGAAAGAATATATCGGGGCTCCGAATGAAAAGCTTACAAATTTCATGGATACCAAATTTCCCGTCATGACCGGCGTTGTGCAGAATCAGGACAGTTACATGAAGGGAAAAATTGCGCAGCGTCATTATTATGACAAAGTTCCCGCGGCGGTTCAAAACGCGATGGACGAGTTTTACCGTTTAACCGGCCGCCGTTACAACCTGGCGGACGGCTATCGTCTTGAAGATGCCGACTACGCCATTGTCGGTATCGGTTCCTACATGGAAACGGCCCAGGCAACGGTGGATTACTTGAGAAAAGAAAAGAAAATGAAAGTGGGTGCTTTGAATATTACCTGCTTCCGGCCTTTCCCGGGTCCGGAGATCGTAAAGGCGCTCAGTCATGTGAAAAAATTCAGCGTCATTGAGAGAATGGACAACCCGCTCGGTCAATCGAATCCGCTTACCGTTGAAATCAAGGCGGCGTTCGCTGACGCGCTGGCCGGGGCCAATGGGTATCCGCATATTTCCGAAATGCCCAAGATTTATTCCGGTTCAGCGGGTCTCGGAAGCCGCGACACGCGTCCCGGGGATTTGATTGCCGCATTTGACAATATGACCAAAGATAAGCCGCAGGAGTTTTTCGTGCTGGGCATTGATCATCCGCTCGCGCTGAAAGTGACGAATGATCCGGATGTCAGGCCAGATCATGCGTTTTCGATGCGCGGACATTCCGTCGGCGGTTACGGTTCGGTGACCACGAATAAAATTCTCGCGACGATCGGCGGGGAAGTATTCGGGATGAACGTGCAGGCGTACCCGAAATACGGTTCCGAGAAAAAAGGACTTCCCACAACTTATTATCTGACTCTGGCCAAAGATAAAGTTAGAACGCATTGCGAGCTTGAGAATGTGGAGTTCGTAGCCGTCAACGATGTGAACGCATTCAAGCACGGCAATCCGCTTCACGGCATTCAGGATGGCGGAATGGTATTTATTCAGACCGACCGGGGCACACAGGAAGACGTTTGGATGGACCTTCCGGCTTTCGCTAAAAGAATCATCGCCGAAAAGAAAATCCGTGTGTTAGCGCTCGATACCGTGAAAATTGCCCGTGAAGTATCGACAAGTTTGGACTTGGTTCAGAGAATGCAGGGCATCGTGCTTTTGGGGATCTTTCTGAAGTCAACTCCGTTTAAGGATAGATTCGGTCTTACCGATGATCAGCTTTTTGCCGCCGTCGAAAAAGCAATCCGGAAATATTTTGGAAAGCGCGGTGATCAGGTAGTTGCTGACAACATGAAAGCGATCAAGCGCGGTTTTTATGAGGTATTTGAGGTGTCCCGTAATTTGATTGAAGCGGGAGATCCGGCTTTATCACATAAAGCGATTTAGTCATCCAGGGGAGATAATATGCCAGAGGAAAATGTAAAAGATAATAATTCGAAGTTATCGGAGCTGATCGATATCGCCGATTTTAACGATCGTATCGTCGAATCCTACAATCATGGCGACGCGGAAAAAGATCTTCCGGCCGATGTCAGTGTTGCGCGAAGCATCATTCCCGCGGCTACGGGAACTCTCCGCGATTTCAGTTATATCGCGCCTGATATCCCTTTGTTTAATTCGCAAAATTGTGTCGCCTGTATGGATTGCGTTACCGAATGTCCGGATACCGCAATTCTCGGAAAGGTGATTTCCAAATCGGATTTCCAGAAAGAGCTTTCAAAAATATCGGACCCGGCTGAAAAAGAGCATTATCAGAACAAGTTTACGGAAACAACCAAATTTACGGCGACTTATGAGAAAAAGGGTGAAGAAGGCGGAATGTTTGGAATCTTTATCGATCCGACGAAGTGCAAAGGATGCGCCGAATGTGTTGAGGTTTGCGGCAATCACCAGGCGCTTGAGATGGTGAAGAAAACTTCGGAAAACCTTCCTCAATACGGCAAGGATTTTACGTTTTTCACTAATTTGCCCGAAACTCCCAAAAAATATATCAACGAAAAACTGCTTTCAGACATGATGCTAGCCGGCCGTTCGCTGCTTTATGTCGGCGGAGCGGGTTCCTGTATGGGTTGCGGTGAAGGGACTGTGATCCGCATGATGCTTGCCGCGACGGGTTTTGTCTACGGTCCCGAAAATGTAGGCATGGTGGCTGCAACCGGATGTAACACGGTTTATACTTCGACTTATCCTTACAATCCCTACCGGATTCCATGGACGAACTCCTTGTTCGAAAACGCTCCGGCGGATGCTATGGGTGTCCGCGCGAAATGGGATCAGATGGGCTGGCAGAATAAAAAACTCTGGCTGATCGGCGGAGACGGAGCCATGCTGGACATCGGTTTTCAGTCATTATCCCGCATGTTTATGTCAGGGATGAACATCAAAGTGATTGTGCTCGATACGCAGGTATATTCCAACACCGGCGGACAGGCGTCTACCAGCTCCTTTATGGGCCAGGAAGCTAAAATGTCTGCGCACGGTTCTGCAGTTCCCGGAAAACGCGAACGCAGAAAAGAGCTGGGGCAGATTGCCATGATGCATCCGAATGTGTTCGTTGCGCAAACCACAGCGGCGCACACCAATCATTTTTACCGTTCGGTTATTGCCGCAAATGAGTATGAAGGGCCGGCGATTATCATCGCTTATACAACCTGCCAGCCGGAACATGGGGTGGCCGACCATTTGGCCAGCAATCAGGCGAAGCTTGCCTGCGATTCGCGCGCATTTCCGATTTTCATTTATGATCCGCGCAAAGGGAAGAAAATCAGTGAACGTTTGAGTTTGGCGGGAAATCCGGCCATGAATCAGGACTGGTATGTCGACCCGAAAACCGGACAGCCGTTTACCTTTACTGATTGGGCCAGAACTGAAGGCCGCTTCCAGAAGCATTTTGACAAGGAAGGGAAACCTTCCGAGACACTACTTCAAGCCCAGCAGGACCGGCTTGAAAACTGGCATCTTCTTCAGGAACTTGCGGGTCTCCGTTAATACGGGCCCGCAGGTTTCTTTCCTCACCTCGAAAAACCGGAGAAATTCACGATGGATGTTTGGGATGTAGCCATAATCGGCGGCGGGGGGGCGGGGCTTACCGCCGGACTTTACGCATCACGTGCCAACCTGAAAACCTGCTTATTCGAAAAAATCAATACCGGCGGCCAGATTTCTCTGACCGATGACGTCGAAAATTATCCCGGATTTCCGGAGGGAATTACCGGCCCCGAAATTTCCATGAAAATGGAAGAGCAGGCTAAGAAATACGGCACGGTGATTATTACCGAAGAAATCAAAGGTCTTGAAGAGAGAAATTCTGTTTTTGTATTAAAAACTGCAGGGAAAGAATACTTTTCCAAAACCATCATTCTTGCTTCCGGCGCCAGTCCCCGGAAAGTCGGTGTGCCCGGTGAGCGGGAATTGACCGGAAAAGGTGTTTCTTATTGCGCAACCTGCGACGGGGCGTTTTTTAAAAATAAGCAGATCGTGGTCGTGGGCGGCGGCGACTCCGCGCTTCAGGAAGGATTGTTTCTGACCCGTTTTGCGAGCAAAGTGAATGTTATTCACCGCCGCGACAAATTGCGGGCATCGCCTATTTTGCAGGACCGCGCTTTCAAAGAGCCGAAAATCGAGTTCATTTGGGATACGGTAGTAGATTCGATTCAAGGTGCCAACAATAAAGTAGATCAGATTAAATTAAAAAACCTGAAATCGAATGAAATCCGCGATTTTAAAACGGACGGTGTTTTTGTCTTTGTCGGCCATGATCCGGAGACGAAATATATCGGTGATTTCGTGAAGCTGGATGAAAAAGGTTATGTGATTGCGGATCCGGTGATGATGCAGACTTCCCGTAAGGGGGTTTTTGCCGCCGGCGAAGTAAGAACCGGTGCCGTGAAGCAGCTTGTGACCGCTTGCGGGGAAGGATGTGCCGCTGCGCTCCAGGCCCAGTATTATTTGGAAAATTTGGAGAATCATTGAATTTTTCCGTAACGTCAAAGTCTAATCTGGCGAGGATAATATGAGTAAAAATTTCTCCGTGAAAATCATGATGCCGGTCTTTATAAGCATGCTTCTTCTGATTAATACCGGGGCCGCGTCCTGGCCGGGAAAACCGAAGGTGCAGTATAAAGATTTCATGCTGCATAGTCTGAGCGGAGAAACGGTTACGCTCGCGCAGTTTAAAGGCAATAATCCGGTTTTATTGGTTTTTTTCGCTACTTGGTGCCCGCCGTGCAAGCGGGAAGTTCCTCAACTGAAAGAAATGCAGAATAAATATGCGGACAGGGGCCTCAAAATTCTCGCGATAGATATCGACGAGCCGAATGATATCGTGAGGGAATTTGTAAAGGAAAAAGGAATTAATTATACAGTTTTACTTGATGAAGGTGCCCAAGTTGCCGAAATGTATGATGTAAGCGGGATACCGACGAATATCCTTTTTGACCGGGACGGCAACGTCCGGCATGCCGGGCATGCACTTCCCTCCAACATCGAAGATGTTCTTTGAAAACGGGCTTATTAGCGGTAAAATCTTGAAGTTTAACGAGGCGCAGGCTTTCGTTTTCCTACCAACCAAAAGGAGAGAAAAGCATGGATCCTCACAATGAATTCAGCAGGAATATGCAAAAGCTGATGATCCTTCTCGGAAAGATACTCAAGTCTCAAAAAGATCAGGTAGGCAGCGATTTCAGTGAAATTTTTAACAGCAAAAAGAATATCAATTTGAATCTCTGTATTTTTACCTTTCTTCCTATGGCACCCGAAGATATGGATGATTTGGAAGACATGTTCGAAGACTTATATGTCAGCGGGGAAGGCGGAGCGGGATCGGCCGCGGGCGATGCCGATCTTAAGTTTGAACTGGATGCCAAGGATGTGGATTTTCTCAAGAGAAACGGAATCAAATTCTAATTTTGGGAAGGTAATGCGATTGTAATGAAAATATTGATTACCGGCGCTGGCAGTTTAGTCGGCAGTCAAACGTGGCGCTTTGTATTTCTGCTTTATTTTTTACTCTTCCAGATTTTCCCCGGTCATTTACTTCTGGCCTCCGAAATTGTTGAGGATGCTGTTTACGATCAGCTCTTGAAAAAGGTTACCGGGAATAAGCAAATCGATGCCGATGCTCTAAATCAGGGCCGGCATATTCTTGACGTTTACCTGGATTCTTACAAGCAGGTTGATTGGCTAAGTTTGAGTTCCCATCCGAGAGAAGAGCAGATTTCTTTCTGGATCAATGGTTATAATGCCGTAATGCTCAAAGTGCTTTCTGAAACTTCCGCTGATAAACTTCCTTCCATCGACGATCCCGCATTTCCAAATCAATACAAGCTTGAACTCAAAGACAAGATTTTCACGCTGAAAGAACTGCGGGACGATATTCTCAGGCGCCATTACCGCGATGAGCGGATTCACTTCGCGATTCTGGACGGCGCCCGAAACGGACCTCGACTGAGGCCTGAAGCATATACCGGAGCGCATCTTGACGTTCAGTTGGACGAAGCCATACGCGGCTTCATTGCAGATCAGGCCAAGAACCGGATTAACCCCCGGGAAAAGAAATTATATCTGTCCTATCTTTTTAAGGATTTTGGGGATGATTTTCTGCTGAATTATGCCTCTCCTGAGAATTCCCATAAGAAATTCACGCTAAGTCAATTGGCCGTTCTTAGTTTCATCGCTCAGCATTCCCCTGAGGAAGTGGTGAAATATCTGGGGGATGCCAAATATAAGATCAATTATTTGCCGCGTGACCCCTGGTCGAAAGAGGAAGGCAAAGAGCTTTCGGACAACAGGGTTGACAAGCCAGAGACACGCTTCTAGAATGCCTGTCTTTTTTCGGGGGCATAGCTCAGCCTGGTAGAGCACCACCCTTTTAAGGTGGGTGTCGATGGTTCGAATCCATCTGCCCTCAGAATTACCGGTCGATGGTTCTCCGCCGAAGGCGGATCCGCCTGTGGCGGAGAATCCATCTGCCCTCAGTTTTATTAGAAATTACGGCGAAAAAATAATACCGGGGCGATCGTAACTGATCGCCCCTTCGTGTTTTAGAAAAAAAGCCCTTTATTCATTCACCTTGCTACAAGGAAGGGTTCTCGGCTAGAATTGAATGAAGAAACGAGGTATGTAACTTCGATGATACATTGGGATTCCATTAAGCCAATAATTAAAAAAGAGAAGAGATTTTTAATCACAAGCCATGTTTGTCCTGAAGGGGACGCTCTCGGCTCCGCGGTTGCCTTAAAACTTTTTCTTCAGCAGATAAAAAAAGAGGCCCATGTCATCACTGAAGGAAAGTATGCGAGCCAGCTGAATTTCATGAATAAAGGCCATTTCCGGTCTTTCAGGTCGGACTCTCCGGAAGATCAGAAATTTATCGAGTCGTTCAAAGTATTATTTGTCGTGGATGTGAGCGATTGGGGGCATATGGGAGTTTTGGGAGAGCATCTGCGCAAAATTCCTTCAACCAAGATCTGCATCGATCATCATCCGCCCAAAGGGCCTTTCGGTGACTATGATCTTATTGACAGAACGGCGTCGGCCACCGGCCAGCTGATTTATCAGATGATCCGCCATTTTAAAGGGAAGATTACTCCCGAAATTGCGACGGCTCTTTACACCTCCATTATCACGGATACCGGCCAGTTTGCATTCCCTAATACCACTTCCGATGTGATTCAGATCGCTGCGGAATTGGTGAAAATGGGAGTGGACCATTATGACGTTTATCAGAAGGTCTATGAAAACAACAATTGGACAAAATTGAAGCTGATGGAAAAGGCGCTCAAATCACTGCAAGCCGATGCCAATAATCAGATCGCTTGGATGAAAATTACGGATCAGATGTATCAGGAACTGGGAGCCCCGTTTGACGACGCGGAAGGGTTTGTGGACCAGCTTCGTGCGATTCACGGGGTTAAGATCGCGATACTATTCCGTGAGCTTCCGAATCATCAGGTCCGGATTAACATTCGATCCAAAGAGGGAATCAATGTCAGCGATCTGGCAAAACGGTTCGGAGGCGGAGGGCATCCCAACGCGTCCGGCGCTTTGATTAACGGTAAATTGGATGACGTCGTCCATGATGTGGTTGAAGGCGCCAAACAGATTCTTAATTCCCACTGATGCTCCATAAGGAAAATCAAATGAACATCAAAGTTGTGTTGCAATCGGAAATAAAACATCCCTATTCCGCCGTGGCTTATGGAATTTTTGAATCCGAAAAACATCCTGAACGGGAAATGGAGTTTTTGGGCGATGAAGCAGTTGGTTTGGTAAGCCGTCTTCGCGAAGATAAAATATTTTCAGGAAAGCCCAGGGAATTATTTTCTTCCCTTATCGGCCGCGGGACAATGGCAAAAGGGATAGTTCTTTTGGGACTCGGAAATGAGGATAAGTTTGCCATGACGCAGCTTCGGGAAATTGCGGCCGGTTCGCTCTCCGAATTCAGACGGTTAAAAGCAAAAAAGGCCGCTGTTTTCCTCCCGTCTTTCCTGAGTAAAAAACTTTCTTTTGACGAGGCCGCTCAAACAGTAACGGAAGCGCTTCTCTTGGCATCGTACAGATTTGATCAATACCGTCTCAAAAGCGATGCGTCGGATTCATCATCGAAAAATCTTCCCGAGGAAATTGATCTCATTGTGTCAAAAGCCGGCGAAAAATCCCGGTCGGAGAAAGGTTTCTCGGCCGGCGAGGTGATTGCGTCATCGATTAATTTTGCCCGGAATCTGGGCAATGAACCGGCAAATATCATGACACCTACGCGATTGACCGAAGAAGCGAAGAAAATGGCTCGTGAGACCGGCCTTAAATGTGCCGTGCTTGATGAAAAGGAAATCAGAAAACTGAAAATGGGAGGAATTATCGGTGTGGCCCAGGGCAGCACCGAGCCTCCGTATGTGGTGATCCTTGAACACGCGGCGCGCAATCCTAAAAAGACGCTCTGCCTTGTGGGAAAAGGCATTACTTTTGACACCGGAGGCATTTCCATCAAGCCGGCTAAAGATATGGAAAAAATGAAGTACGACATGATGGGCGCGGCAGCCGTGATTGCTGTGATGCGGGCGGTCGCGAAGCTGAAGCTTCCGTTTCATGTGATCGGAATTACTCCCATCTGCGAAAACTTGCCGGGTGAAAATCCTCAGAGGCCGGGTGATGTGGTGATCGCGCATAATAAAAAGTCGGTTGAAGTGATCAATACGGATGCCGAAGGGCGTCTTATTCTCATGGACGCGCTTTCTTATTCCGAGAAATTCAAGGCGGACGCGATTATCGATTTGGCGACGTTAACCGGGGCGGTTGCAGCGACGTTCGGCGATAAATGTATCGGACTGATGACGAATAATGAAAAATTACGCGACCGGATTATTGAAGCCGGGAAAAAGTCCGGCGAGCGGTGCTGGGAACTCCCTCTTTGGGATGATTATCTGGATTCCATTAAAAGTGAAATCGCGGATCTGAAAAATGTGGGATCGGGTTATGCGGGAACGATCGTTGCGGGAAAATTTCTCGAACAGTTTGTGCCCAAGGGCAAGCCTTGGGCCCATCTGGATATTGCCGGAGTGGCATGGGCAGATTCCTCCAAGCCATTTAATCCAAAAGGACCCACAGGCGCCGGCATCCGGCTGATCATACAATTACTTAGGGATTGGAAATAAATTGCTCTCGCAAGTTTCGAGTCTTTTCTTCCTTGAATTTGCCGCCGGAACTCTGCTCTTTATGCTGTTCATGCCGCTGAAAGAATTGAAGAATACCTTTTTCCTGTTGAACGGCGGTATTTCTTTGCTCTTCCTGTTTCTTTTTTCCTGGCTCACGGGCTCTTTCAGACATCTGATATTTCCCGCGATAGTCCTGCTTTTGATCTCCTATTTTTTGTTTCTTGTCCGGGTTTACCTTATTTCACGCATTCTTTTATGTGCTTCCGTGGTTCTCAGCCTTACGGCCGTGTTTGCGCGGGGCATGACCGGAATAGAAGGGACTCTGACTTCCGCGGCCCAAATTTTTGGCGGATTGTCGCTCTTACTCGGAGCGCTTCTCCTCGGCGTTTGTTACGGGACCATGATTCTTGGACATTGGTATCTGGTCACCCCGGAGTTGCCCTTCAAATTTCTGATCAGCGCATCGCGGTTTTTTATCGGGACTGCGGTTGCCCGCGCTGTATTCATTATTCTGGCATTTGCCGGATTTTTTTATTTGCTCGGATCCCAGGGGAAAATGCTTGTCGAAAATCTTGTTTCATTTGACGGTTTGGGAGTGTTTTTTATCATGAGGGTATTTTGGGGAATTTTAGGCCCGCTTGTGCTTTCTTATATGATTCTTGAGACGGCCAAAATCCGGCATAATCAGGCGGCTACCGGGATTTTATATGTGGCCTGTATTTTTGTTTTTATCGGCGAGCTATGCGCCGGATATATTTTTCAGATGGGGGGCATTCCCACATGACGCGCTCAACGGGCCCCTGTTATGAGATGAGGTTTTATTGCCCTCAATGTGAATTCAAAAATAAAACCGTGTTAGAGCAGAGCCGGGCCGTCTCTTGCATCCGATGCCGGCACACACTGGTGAAAGAAGGAGAGTGCAATCTTGAATTGATGCGTCAGGAACCGGCAAGATGCATTCTTTGCGGAAATGATCAATTTTATCTTTCGAAAGATTTCAACCGCGGCCTGGGATTCCTGATCTTTCTTGTCGGAGCGGTCGCGAGCATTTGGACATACGGAATCAGTTTGGCCGTTGCCGCGGTCATTGATGCGATTCTTTACAAGCGGCTTCCGTTCCTGAAAATGTGCTATGTCTGTGACTGTGAATTTAAGGGATTTCCAATTTTTCACGGGGACAAATCTTATGATCATGTGTTGGGGGATCAGCTGAGGGTTACCCGGGAAGAATGGCATATTAATAAGAAACAATAATGAATGATGGATATAAAGAAGCGGATAAAACTTATTTTTAATGGCCTTGATCAGGAGCACGCTGATGCCAAATGCGCTCTTCATTACAAAACCCCGCATGAGCTGCTCGTAGCCACGATTCTTTCGGCACAATGCACCGACGTGCGCGTGAATCAGGTGACGCCTTCGCTGTTTAAGAAGTATCCCAATGTAAAAAAATTCGCCGAAGCTAAATTGAAGGAGCTCGAGCAGGATATCCGCTCTACGGGGTTTTATAAAAACAAGGCCAAATCCATTAAGTTATCCGCGGCACAAATCATCCAAAATCACGCCGGCAAAGTGCCGGATAAGCTGGAAGAATTGGTGAAATTGCGGGGCGTGGGGCGCAAAACCGCCAATGTGATTCTCGGGAATGCCTTTGAAGTGCCCGGAATTACCGTGGACACGCATATGAAGCGGGTGACTTACCGGCTGGGTTTGACGAAAAATACGGATCCGGTCAAGATCGAATTCGATCTCATGAAAATCATTCCCAGGGACAAATGGACAAAATTTTCCCATCAGATTATTTTTCATGGCCGTAGAATTTGTTTTGCGAGAAATCCCGATTGCCCGAAATGCCCTTTTGATTCGTTCTGTCCAAAGGCGGGTGTAAACAAGAAGAAATAAAAATGGCGACGGTTTGATCGCAAAGGTGCGGGACTTTTTTGTCCGGCCGCTTTGGATATTTTGTGCGCTTCTTTTGGCGCTTATCCGTCGCCATTAATTCGAAATTTTATTAATTCTTCCGTAACTCTATGTCAACCCTAGCGCATACAAAATGCTTTGTCAAATACAGGGCTCTTAGGTATAATCGCGCCTCATTTTTGCACGGATATTTTCTCATCTCACTTACGTCCCCATCGTCTAGTCTGGCCTAGGACAGCAGATTTTCGATCTGCTGACAGGGGTTCGAATCCCCTTGGGGACGCTTTTTTTGCCTATGAAAATTGGTTTCGACATTCAATCCACTCTCGGAAAAATCACCGGCATCCCGCGCTATACGCTGAATCTCATGGATGCTCTTGCCCGGCTGGAAAATCCGCCCGAGCTTTATCAATTTCAAAACGGTGTCAGGAGGGATTTGCGCACTTACGAACGGTTTTGGTGGGAGGCGGTGGATCTTCCGTCTCAATTCGCCAAGAGTCCGGTCGACGCGATTCATGTTCCCGGATTCGGAATCCGAAAATCGGGGAAGAAAAAAGTAATTATTACCGCGCATGACATTATCGGATATTTATTCCCGCAGAATTTATCTCTGACCGCCAGGCTCTATTGGGGAAATTGGCTGGCCCGGTGCTTTAGACAGGCCGATCATCTGATTTGCAATTCCCATCACACAAAAGGAGATCTTATTCAATATCTTCAGATTCCGGAGCAGAAAATTTCCGTCATTTACATTGACGCAGATCCAAATTGTAGGGCCATTCCGGTAGAAGAGGCCGGGAATAAGGTGGCCCAATCTCTCGGGGTCAAAGAGCCGTATTTTCTGTTCGTGGGTACGATTGAACCGAGAAAAAATCTGGTTCGAACATTGAAAGCTTATTCCGAAGCATTAAAGCGGAAAAGCGATTTACCAAAACTCCTGGTGGTCGGCGCTAAAGAATGGGGAACAGAAATGTTTGAAAAGGCCCTGATCGATTTTAAGCTTCGCAATCAGGTGATCACAACTGGTTATGTTCCCGATGAACTTTTATGGAATATTTACAGTGCGGCTCATGCCGTAATTTTTGTTTCATTATATGAAGGATTTGGTTTGCCGCTCGTTGAGGCCGTGAAATGCCATGTGCCCGTACTTGCTTCGAATAATTCAAGTCTGGGCGAATTAGGGAATGACTGCGCTTATCTCGTGGATCCTTATTCGGAAGAGGAAATTGCCCGCGGCATTTATGAGTTAGGAACGAATCCCGGCCTCATCAAAGAATTGAAAGAAAAAGGTATTCATAAATCGAATACCTTTTCATGGTCGAAAACGGCCCGGGAAACGGCGGAAGTTTATAAGAAATTCGCTTAAGCCGGCGGAGAGCTGACCGCAATCACTTTCGCGATTTTCGACGCTTTATTGATTATCCGGTGAGGAAGCGAGCCGTCGAAGTAAAGGCTTTCATCCTGCTTCAAATGAAAATCCTGCTTATTCAAATTCACAACGACATCCCCGTCAATCACATAAATGAACTTTTCAACGGACTTCTCAGCTCGTTCATCCTCTGTTTCTGAGTTTCCTTTCAGAGTGATCACGGTCGGGAAAAGTTTTTTCTTGAGCGCCTTGGACGTTCTCAGTTCCACGCGCACTTTATCGCCCTGAAATGAAGAAACGGATAGCGGCTCGTTTTTTTTTGAATGATGTGTTTTAGAAGTTCTGTCATCCAGCCCGTCATAAAGTTCGCTCAAGCTGATTCCAAGGGCATTGGCTACTTTGAGATGACATTCGATGGTGCCCAGCATATCGCCCGTCTCAATGCGGGAAAGGGTGGCCTGTGCCACGCCGGTCATTTTCGAAAGTTCAATGAGCGTGATTTCCTTCTGTTTCCGAATGTCGCGAATTCTATTTCCGATGTTGAACATAAAGGCCTCCTCAATTAACCGGAATTATAAACCCTTCCATGACAATTTTACATAGAAATTTGAGTAAATAATAATATTAATAAAATAAAAATAAATATTGACAAATATAAATAATTAAATATGATCATCCGTACAAACCGAAAGGTTTGAATCGAAAGTAAAGGAGAAGCAACAATGAAGTCAGTAAAAATGCATTCGTTTATCCTGGCAGCCCTCGTGGCTGTCACGGCGTTCACCTGCCACACGGCGCCGGCTTTGGCCGCCAAAAAGGCTGAGGCCGCCCCGATAGCGGCGGGCGCCCAGCTTGAGAAAGTAAACATTAACACGGCCGACACCAGCGGCCTTCAGCAAATCCGGGGTGTCGGGCCGAAAATGGCTGAACGCATCATTGCCTACCGCAATGAAAAAGGCCGTTTTCAAAAGCCTGAGGAGCTTGTCAATGTCCGGGGTATTGGCCCTGTGAAGTTTGAAAAGCTCAAAGATCAGATTACTGTCTAAACACAAAATCTGAAAACAGGGTAATTCGGGATAAGGCCCCCTTCGTAATGGAGGGGGCCTTTTTTATATCTCATGATTATGCCTTTAGTGCAGGTAATGGAAATTTGGAGCGCAGTTCGTAGTAGCGAATTTATTCGCTGTTTGTAGTGGGGACTCTTTAGTTCCTTAAAAAGCGACTAAAGTCGCTACTACGAACGGTTCGTAGTGGCGATTTTAATCGCTATCAATAGGAGCGACTAAAGTCGCTACTACGAGCATTTACCTGAGCTAAAAGCATAGTCATGCCGTATCTCGTTATTTTGCAATAAGTTAGCTTTCTTGATTCAAAGAAATCCTTCTGCTACAATGCTTGGCTCTTATGGCTACAGCAAAAAAGACTGTTACCTTCCAGGATTTAATTCAGCGTCTTAATAATTTCTGGTCCTCCCAGGGATGCTTAGTCGTTCAGCCTTATGATTTGGAAAAAGGAGCCGGAACATTTTCTCCCCACACGTTTTTGAGAGCGCTTGGTCCCGAACCCTGGAATGCGGCTTATGTGGAGCCGTCCCGCCGTCCGACAGACGGCCGTTATGGCGAAAATCCCGTGCGCACTCAGCATTATTACCAGTATCAAGTCATTATGAAGCCGGCGCCCGTTAATATTCAGGATCTTTATCTCGAAAGTCTGCGCTATGTCGGAATTGACGTGGATGACCACGATATCCGTTTCGTAGAAGACGATTGGGAATCACCGACACTGGGTGCCTGGGGGCTCGGATGGGAAGTCTGGCTGGACAGCCTTGAAATTACTCAATTCACGTATTTCCAGCAATGCGGAGGAATCGATCTCGATGTGATTTCTGCGGAAATTACATACGGACTTGAGCGCATCGCCATGTTTCTTCAGGACAAAAAATCCATGTTCGACATTCGGTGGGGCGGAAACGAAACATACGGCGATGTGCATTTGGAAGGTGAAAAAGAGTTTTCCCGTTACAATTTTGAAGAAGCGAATATTGAAATTCTCCAGCGTCATTTTGAGGAATATGAAAAAGAGGCGAAGCGCCTTCTGGAAAAAGGTCTCGTGCTTCCGGCTTATGATTTTTGTCTCAAAGCGTCTCACACATTCAATCTGATGGATGCCCGCGGCGCTATCAGCGTAACCGAACGTCCGCGTTATATCGGCCGCGTGCGCGCGCTCGCAAAGGCCTGTGCCGAAGGCTATCTTGAGGTGCGTAAAAATTTAGGTTTTCCGTTGCTGAAGAAAAGCGCGAAATAGAAATGAGCAAAAAATCATCCGCAAAAACATCCGGCACTTTGCTTTTTGAAATCGGCGTGGAAGAGCTGCCCATGCATCATTGGGATAATGTCGAAAACGGCGAATGGGAAAATATCACGCGAGAGCTTTTCGCCGATAACCGGCTTGAATTTTCGAAGCTGATGATTACCACGACGCCGCGCCGCATCGTGTTCTGGTTCGAGGGAATCCCCGCGATGCAAATCGCGTCGGAAAAAGTGTTCCGCGGTCCGTCTCTTGACAAGGCCTATGACGCTCAAGGGAATCCGACGCAGGCACTTGAGGGATTTTTGAAATCCAGGAATGTGAAGGCTAGCGAGCTTTCTCAGGAAAAAACGGCTAAGGGAACCTATTTAATCGCGAAAATTAAAGAGCCGGCGAAGCCGGCTGTCAAAGTTCTTCCGGAAACGTTGAAGCAGCTGATTCAGAAATTGACGTTTCCGAAAAATATGCGCTGGGAAGCTTCGGGGATGCGTTTTTCCAGGCCCATCCGATGGATTGTGGCGCTCTTTGACAACAAAGTGATCCCGTTTGAAATTGCCGGCGTGAAATCCGGGAATATGACTTTTGGTCATCGGTTTCTGTCGTCCAAACCGATTCGTATTACGAATATCAGCGGTTACTATGAGCTTTTGGTGCGTAATCATGTCATTATCTGCCGCAAAACCCGGCAGGAACTTATCGGGAAGGAACTCGAAAAGCTCGCCGCGAAAGAAGGGTGGGATGCCCAAAAATTCGACGAAGAGTTGATCGCCGATGCCTCGGATTTGGTAGAAGAGCCGTTTTTGATAACGGGATCGTTTGACAAGTCCTTTTTGTCGCTTCCGAGCGAAGTGCTTTCCACCTGCATGAAAAAGCATCAGAAGATTTTCGCCTGTTTTGACAAAAAGGGAACATTGGTTCCGCGCTTTGCGGCCGTGCTGAACGGACGCCGGAAAGATATCAAAAAAATTTCTGAAGATTTTGCCCGTGTTCTTGAAAGCCGCCTTCGCGATGCGCAGTTTTTTTATCATGAAGATATTCAGACTCCGCTGGCAAATAAAGTTCAAAAACTCGGGCAGGTAGTTTTTCTCGGTAAACTCGGAACGATTTTGGACAAAGTGCAGCGGATGACGAATTCGGCCGGTGTTTTGGCTAATGAACTGAATCTCGGCTCGGCAGAGAAAGATAAGCTTAGGGAAGCCGCCGGACTTTCAAAAGCAGATCTTATGACGGCCATGGTTTATGAATTTCCCGAGCTTCAGGGCGTGATGGGGCGCGAATACGCGCTCCATGACCGGAAGGATGTGGATGTGGCCCGCGCCATTGACGCGCAGTATTGGCCGAAAAGCTTGAATCTGGATTATTCGCATCTGAAATCTGAAATCAATCCGCTCGGGGGGCTGCTCGCGGTCATTGAAAAACTCGATACTTTAGTCGGTGCGTTCGGCGCCGGATTCATTCCTTCCGGAAGCCAGGATCCTTATGCGCTTCGCCGTGCAGCCGGCGGCATCGTGAAGCTGATTCGCGCTTTCGGGTATTCGTTTTCGCTTCACCGTATGATTCAGGAAGTCCGCCGGTTTTATGGAAATAAAATTAATTTAACGCCGGATGCCGAATCGAAACTCAAACAATTTTTCAAAGAGCGTCTTTTTTTCGAATTGAACCTGAAGCCGGGAACTCAGCATTACGAAATTCTTGAGGCGGTTACCGCCACGCAGTTCGATGATTTGAATGATGTGCTCAAACGATTCGAGGCGTTGCGCGATTTTTCGGATCGCGAACGTCAGCGTTTCCTTCAGGCGGCGAAAGTCGTGGAGCGCACCAGCAATATTCTGAAGGGCATTAAGGGGGAAGTCCGGGAAGATATCAAAGAAGATTTGATCCAGGAATCTCTCGAGAAAGATCTTTTGCGTCTTTACCGTGACAACGAGCAGAAATTTAACGAACAGCTCAGCAAAAAGGATTATATCGGAGCTACGCGTTTTTACGGGGAAGTGTTTTATAAGCCGATTCATCAGTTTTTTGACAGTGTGATGGTAAATGTTGAAGATCCGGAAATCCGCGCCAACCGTCAGGCATTGATGAAAAAAATAAATTCGCTTTATACGGACCGGATCGCGGATTTGTCGTGTTTGACCAGTGTTGAATCAATTTAAAATCAAAAGGAGAATCAAATGGCAACTGCTACGAAGTCAAAATCAGAGAAAGGAAGGACAGAAGTGAAAGTAAAAACATCGAGCAAAAAACTGGTTTATTTCTTCGGGAATGGGAAAGCCGAGGGAAAAGCGGATATGAAAATGTTGTTGGGAGGCAAAGGCGCGAATCTTTGTGAAATGACCAATTTGGGAATCCCCGTGCCTCCGGGATTCACAATCACAACGGAAGTTTGTGATCTCTATTATAAAAATAATAAAAAGTGGCCGGCGGGTCTTGAGGAACAGGTCCTCGAAAATCTCAAAAAACTTGAGAAAGCCATGAATGCCGGGTTCGGCGACCGGGACAACCCGCTTCTCGTGTCGGTGCGCTCCGGTGCTGCCGTGTCCATGCCGGGAATGATGGATACGGTGCTCAATCTCGGGCTAAACTCTGAAGTGGTTCAGGGGATTATCATCAAAACCGAAAACGAGCGTTTTGCCTGGGACAGCTATCGCCGTTTTATTCAAATGTTCGGCGATGTCGTTATGGGCGTCGAGCACGATGCGTTTGAGCACATTCTCTCGACGAAGAAAAAGCAGGTAGGAGCGGCGCAGGATATGGATCTTTCCGCAGCCGATCTGAAAGAAATCGTGCGTCAGTATAAAAAAGTCTACAAAGATCATACCGGCGAGGAATTTCCTCAGGATCCCGTTGAGCAGCTCTTTAAAGCGATCAATGCCGTATTTCAGTCATGGAATAATCCCCGCGCAAACAAATACCGCGAATTGAACAATATCAAAGGACTTATCGGAACCGCTGTGAACGTTCAAGCCATGGTGTTTGGAAACATGGGCGAAACTTCCGGAACCGGCGTCTGTTTTTCAAGAGATCCTTCCACCGGAGAAAAAGTGTTTTACGGTGAGTATTTGATCAATGCTCAGGGAGAAGACGTGGTGGCCGGTATCCGCACGCCGAAACCGCTCAATATTCTGAAAAAGGACATGCCGGAAGTGTACCGGGAGCTTGTAGGATACAAAGACAAACTCGAAAAACATTACCGAGATATGCAGGATATGGAGTTTACGATTCAGGAAGGAAAACTCTATATTCTCCAGACCCGCAGCGGAAAACGCACCGCAAAAGCGGCGGTTAAAATCGCCTGTGATTTCGTGCGTGAAAAAATGATCAACGAACAGCAGGCAATTCTACGCGTTCAGCCGAAACAGCTGGATCAGCTGCTGCATCCAACATTTGATCCTAAAGTGAAGAAAAAGAAAATAGCGAAAGGGCTTCCTGCATCGCCGGGTGCCGCATCGGGAGAAGTAGTATTTACCGCCGAGCACGCCGAAGAGCTTGCGAAAAAGGGGAGCAAAGTGATTCTTGTCCGAGAAGAAACTTCTCCGGAGGATATCGCCGGCATGAACGCCGCTCAGGGAATTTTAACGGCCCGCGGCGGTATGACTTCGCACGCTGCGGTTGTTGCCCGCGGAATGGGAAAGTGCTGTGTGGCCGGAGTGAGCGAGCTTCAAATTGATTATGACAAAAAACTTTTCAAGACAGGCGAAGCGGAAGTGCGCGAAGGCGACTGGATTTCGCTCGACGGTTCACTCGGCGAGGTATACCTCGGCCAGGTGAAAACTGTGGAACCGGAACTGGATGCCGACTTTGAACGGCTCATGAAATGGGCGGATAAAGTGCGCAAAATTGCGGTCAGGACCAACGCGGACACTCCGACGGATGCTCAAGTGGCCCGCAAATTCGGCGCCGAGGGCATCGGGCTTTGCCGCACCGAGCACATGTTTTTTGAGGCAGACCGCATCATTGCCATGCGCGAAATGATTCTTGCGGAAACGAAAGAAGACCGTGAGAAGGCTCTTGGCAAACTGCTTCCGATTCAGCGCCGTGATTTTGAGGGAATTTTTGTGGCGATGGAAGGTTTACCGGTAACGGTCCGGTTGCTCGATCCGCCGCTCCATGAATTTCTACCGCATGAAGAAGAATCGCAGCAGGAAATGGCCAAGGTGATGGGGGTGTCGCTTGAAACGATAAATCACAAGGTTCATTTGCTTAATGAGTTCAATCCGATGCTTGGCCATCGCGGATGCCGTCTCGGAATCACCTATCCGGAAATTTACGAGATGCAGGTTCGCGCGATTGTTGAAGCTGCGCTGAATGTTAAGCGCAAAGGCGTGAAAGTGCATCCGGAAATCATGATTCCGCTTGTCGGAACGCTGAAAGAATTCACATTCCTCAAAGAAAGATCGCTAAAAGTGATCAATAAAATTTTTGAGGAAAGAAAAGAAAAGATCGCCTATTCCATCGGGACGATGATTGAAGTGCCCCGTGCGGCGCTGGTGGCCGATGAAATTGCGCGCGAAGCGGAATTCTTTTCATACGGAACTAACGATCTCACGCAAATGACCTACGGGTTTTCGCGTGACGATGCCGCTGTGTTTCTTGAGCATTACCTTTCGCTCGAGATCATCGAGAAAGATCCGTTCCAGTCGATTGACACCGAAGGTGTCGGTTTGCTGATGAAAATGGGGATTGAAAAGGGACGTAGGACGCGCCCCGCTCTTAAAGTGGGCATTTGCGGGGAGCAGGGAGGAGATCCCGATTCAGTTTCTTTCTGCAATTCCGTAGGAATGAATTACGTCAGCTGCTCGCCTTACCGGGTTCCGATTGCCCGCCTTGCTGCAGCGCAAGCATTCCTGAAACAGCAGCAGAAAAAAAAGTAATTGTCGTAAGCATTATTCCGCCGGCTGTCGGCAGTTAAAGCGGACAGCTGGCGGATTTGTAAATATGTGGCATAATTCAAGTTAAGCACAGGACGAACTTAGCCGAATATTGAAGGACCACCAGCAATTTACAGGGCCTTATGCGGAAAAGAGTAGAAGGTAAGAAGCCAAAGCCTAAAAGCAAGCGTCCAGGAGGGTCTGAAAGTCAAGCAGGCCAGACCCCGATGTCGATCTACCTCAAACAGATCGAAAAAATTCCGCTTCTCACTCCCCAGGAAGAAGTCGATTTAGCCAAAAAGATGCGCTCCAAATTTAAAGGGGCGCTGCGTGCCCGTCACCGGATGATAAAAAGTAATTTGCGTTTGGTCATCAGTATCGCAAAACGATACACAAATCTCGGGCTTTCATTTTCTGATTTGGTGGAAGAGGGCAACATTGGCCTGATGCGGGCGGTCGATAAGTTCAATTATAAGAAAGGATACCGTTTTTCCACCTACGCTTCCTGGTGGATTAAGCAGGCGATTATGCGCGCGCTTTCCAATCAGGGAAAAACCATCCGGATCCCTGTTTACATGTTCGATATTGTTTCAAAATGGCGCAAAGTGCGCGATGCGCTCACGCAAAAGCTGGACCGTGCGCCGACCCGCAGCGAAATTGCTAAGTATATGAAAGTCCCTGCCGCGAAAATTAAAGAGATTGAGAATATTGCCAACCGTCCGAGCTCTTTGAACGCGCCCTTGAGCATTGACGGTTCCGCCGAATTGATCGATCTGATTCAGGATGAAAATTATGACCGTCCGGTTCAGGACACGGATGAAGTATTCAAAACCCAGCGTATTGACAAGCTTCTGGACTGCCTGGATGACCGCGAAAAGAAAGTGATCGTGCTTCGCTTCGGTCTGCGCGGAGCGGAACCACATACGCTTGAGGAAACCGCAAAGCAATTCGGAATCACGCGCGAGCGTGTCCGCCAGATAGAGGCCATTGCCATTAAAAAAATAAAAGCCCAGCTTCACATCGAACACGATAAACTCGAAAACTACGTATATTAATCATTAATGAGGAGAAAGAAAGTGGCTACGACGATCCAGGTCGCAAGACTCAAGGAAAGAATCCGTGACGTTGTCGATTTTCCTAAAAAGGGAATTATTTTCAAGGATATTACGACGCTGATTAAAGATGGTGAATCGCTAAAAATGATCGCGGATCTTTTTATGGACGAAG